>OIYV01000453.1_pt1 | contig 23840 bp, 28 predicted proteins | sample 1588251 | NCBI WGS metagenome assembly OIYV01 (sample SAMN03283282) | human gut metagenome | biome: human-associated habitat; material: feces | host: Homo sapiens | place: Peru | collected 2012
CTTTGCTAAAGTTTCATGCATGATATAATCTTTAAAATCATCTATTGCTAATTTTATATCTTCATCAGCTGAATAAGTAATATTTATTCTATCAGTTAATTCATAGTTATTGTTCTTTCTCATTGTTTGAACTTTTGAAATTAATTCACGAGCAATACCTTCATTAATTAAATCCTTTGTAAGGGTTGTATTCAAAATAACGAAATTATTGTTATCCATTCCAACATCAAATCCATCTTTAGCATCAATTCTTATATCAACACCATAACCTACAGCCTGCCGTCGCTTGAAGCGCTTTATGAGGATCTTACTCAGTCGGATCGGGAGGAGGCGGAGCGCCTTGCGGAGATTGAGGAGAAAAAGAAGATCCGCCGCACGGTGCACCTTGGCTGTGAAGAGGACATTTTCCTGACAAACGTCTCTTATACCTACCCGAACAAGAAGGAGCCGGTTCTGGAGAATGTCAATCTGAAGATCGCGCACGGGGAGTCGGTCGGCATCATCGGCGTGACGGGCGCGGGCAAGACGACGCTGGTCGATCTGATCCTCGGCCTTCTGAAGCCGCAGACCGGCGCGGTTTGCTACGGCACGCTGGATATTGCGCAGGATTATGCGCAGTGGCAGAAGCACATCGGCTATATCCCGCAGAATATCTACTTGGTCGACGATACCATCCGAAACAACGTGGCGCTCGGCGTGGAAAAAGAGCGGATCGACGATACGCGTGTGTGGAAGGCGCTGGAGGACGCGCAGCTTGCCGACTTTGTCCGCACACTGGAAGACGGGCTGGACACCGTGATCGGCGAGCGCGGCGTGCGCATTTCGGGCGGACAGCGCCAGCGCATCGGTATTGCAAGAGCGCTCTACAACGATCCGGAGATCTTGTTCTTGGATGAGGCAACGTCCGCACTGGACAATGAGACGGAGAAGGCGCTGATGGACGCGGTCAACGCCCTTGGAAAGAAAAAAACGCTGATCATCGTCGCGCACCGCCTGACGACGATCGAACACTGCGACAGGGTCTTCCGCGTGAAGGATCGGACGGTGCAGGAGGTCGAGCGATGACGGAGGCATTTTTCAGCGGCTACTGCCGCGTGCTGGACGGGGCGCGCACGGTGCTCGTGGAGGACGGCGAGACGGATTGTGATTATCCGGACTGCCCCTACGCGCAGTCCTGCCCGATCGGAAAACAGATAGCGGCTGCCCAGTAACGGGCAGCCGCTCTTTTATGCAAGCAGTGTTGTAAGAAGCCACAGCGCGCCGACCGGCAGCGCACCCAGCAGTGCGCACAGTCCGCCGGTCAGGTGCCGTTTTCTCGGCACCGTCTGTGTCTGGGCAAGGCGGCGCGCCTCTTCAAGCAAGGTCTGCGCATCGGCGCTGCAATCCTCACGCAAAAAGAAGATCGCCTGTTCAAACAACTGTGTTTGCGGTGATTTCAGTATAACGACCTGACGGGTCGTTCCTTTGACCATAATGCATCCCTCCGCGGAGAGTATGGACAAAGGAAAGCGGATTAATACCCGCCGATCTCATCGGGGGCTTCCGTCACTCCCGAATCCAGAAGCGGCAGATACCAGCTTTCGTAGTTGTATGGCAGGCAGGTGGGATCGTCTGCATACCAGTCCTCCCAAGTCGTTCCCCACGGGCGCAGGACGATGATGTAATCAAAGGTATTTTCGGCATTTGCCGGATCGGTGTAGGTGCCCGTGACGGTGATGAGGTCGGGATACTCCGCCCCCTCCGTGGTGACGTTCCAGTCGCCCGCACCGATCGTGGCATCCATGAAATAGCCGCCGGACTGCGAGCTGAGGTAGCCGCCGGACGTGTCGCTCTCCCCCGCGGTATACCGGAAGGTCACTTCGGAAAGCGCGTTGCTGATCGGAAGGTCTTCATCCCATAGGATGCAGGACAGTGTCTCTTCGTCCAGCGCGCTAAAGCGGGCACAGCAGTCCCACCATGCGTTGTCGCCCCATTCGGAGAAATTGCCGGTCACGTTGTAGGCGATCCACCAGCCGTACCAGTCGTGCTCCCAATAGGAAATGCCGGTGTCCTCCGTCGGTTCCGGATCGGAGTTGATGTAATAGGGGGGAATGGGATCGTTGCTCAGCCGCAGGGTCATCCGCATATCCGAATAGTCGATCCGCAGCTCCGTCGGATCGTCGGAAGAATAGGGGATGCTGTCCGTTCCGTCGTACAGATACGCTTCGTCCCATTGCAGTATATGGCCTTCGGTATTGAGGACGATAACGCCGCTGTGGTCTTCGTATAGCACAACGAAAATGTCCAGATTGTAAGTGAGGAGCGTGTTGCGGTCATAGGTATTGGCGCCGTCGCTGGCCTCCTCGACCACATAGTAGCGCGGGAAGGAGGCGTCTACGGAAACGGTCGGTTCCTCCGGCGGCGCTTCGGTCGCGGGGGCGGCGGAAGGCTCCTTTGTTTCTGCCGTCGGCTTCTGCGCGGAACCGCCTTTTTTGACGAAGGTGTATTCGTCTTCGTCCATGGTGACCTTCAGCTTGCCGTCCTTGTAGGTGTAGGGAAGCGTCTCGCCTGCGATCTGCAATTCGTCCTCGCTCCATGTCAGATCGTCTTCTTCCTCAAAGATATAGGCAACGCCGGTGCCGTCCGAAGAGAGGAGAAGATAGGATTCTTCCATTCCGTCAAGGTCGATGACCTCACCGTCCGATTTGGCGGCAGTCATACGGTAGTAGCCTGCGGAAAGCGTCGTATCCGGATCTTTCTTAATAACGAGGAAATAGAGCGCCACCGCGACGGCGGCCAGCAGGAGAACGCCGATCCCACAGAAAAGGATGACCTTACTCTTTTTGCTCTTCGGTGCGTTCGGCTGCGGGGTATAGGGCTGCTGAGGCTGCGCGTAGGGGGACTGCGTAGGCTCGGCGGACTGCTGCACCTGCGCGTAAGGTGACGCGACCTGATCGTAGGACTGCTGGGGTGCGGGTGCCTGCACGGGTGCTTGCTGGGGCGTGGAAGGTGCGGCGGGCTGCTGCGCGGCGATGGGGTAGCCGCAGCTCCCGCAGAATTTTGCGTCGCCGACATTGGCTCCGCAATTCGGGCAAAATGCCATTTCTGGCGCCTCCTTTTCATTAAGCTGAGTTTAATATAGCAGAAGCCCGTCAGATTGGCAACAACAAATGGTTACAAATCGCTTGCCATGCCGCGCCCACGATGGTATAATGCAGGGCAGGGAGGCGAAATAATGCGATACATAGCCTTTGATGTCGAAACGCCGAATTACAGAAACGACCGGATGAGCGCCATCGGTGTGGCGGTCATAGAGGACGGGCAGATCGTCCGGACGCTTTCCACCTATGTAAATCCGGAGTGCGAGTTTTCGCCTTTTCACATGGAGCTGACCGGCATCACGCCGGAAATGGTCGTCGATGCGCCGAATTTTGCCCAGCTTTGGACGCTGCTCGAGCCGATCCTTTCCGACGGTATCCTGCTTGCGCACAACGCGCCGTTTGATATGGGCGTGCTTGCCAAGTGCCTGCGCGCCTACGGTATCGTGTGGCGCGATACGGCGCGGTATGCCTGCACGTGCCGCATGGCACGAGCGTGCTTCCCGCAGCTTCCGAACCACCGGCTCAACACGGTCAGCGACTATTTGCAGATCGCGCTTGACCACCATCAGGCCGACAGCGACACGAATGCCTGCGCCGAGATCTTCCTTGCCTGTGTCCGTCGGGGGTTGTCGCCCGCGCGTTTTTACCGTACCTATGACCTGCGCGAGCAGCGTACGATCTATAGAAGATAACAAAGGGGAGGCTATGCGGCCTCCCCCTTTTCTTGTTGTGTTAGAACGACACCGTTAAAAGCATCTTAAAGCGCTCTTCGCCGTAGACGGCGTGCGGGACGTCCTTGGGCATGATGAGCGTTTCGCCCTCGGTCAGCACGAACGGCTCTCCGCCGACAGTGAAGCGTCCCGTGCCCTGAAGCACTGTGACCATCGCGTCACCGCCGGAAGCATGCGTAGAGATCTCCTCGCCCTGATCGAAGGAGAACAGCGTCAGGCTCATCCGCTCGTTCTGCACGAGCGTCTTGCTCACGACCTGCCCCTGCTGGTAGGCGATCTGCTCCTTCAGGAGCAGTTTTTCTTTTTTCGGAATGTTTTTGTACATGGCTGTGCCTCCTTTTTTCTATCTTATCATAGCTTTTCTCAATTATCCAGCCTTATGTGTGACACGGTAGGGGAAAACGCCGGTACCGTCCCCCACGGTTTGTCGGTAGAGGTTGGCAAGATGACGCCACGTGGCGCGGTCGATCGCCCCGTGCTGTGGAAGCTCCGACGCACATTGCAGCCATTGCAGCGCTTCCTTCGTCTGCGGATCGAGCACGCCGGTCGCGGCGACGGATGGCATTTCAAAGTACAGCGCGAGCGCTTGCAGCATTCCCTGCACAAGATAGAGGTGGGCGTTTTTTCCGCCGACCTCAATGATCTGACCGGGCTGGAGAACAATTAACAGCGGCTCTGCCTGACCGCGTTCAACACGCGCACTGCGATATTCTTTTCGCAGCAGCTCCCAGAGCGCCTGATCTACCTTGCCGTTCTGCGCAAGGCCATGCTTTTTCTGAAAGGCGACGACCGCCTCATGCGTCTCTTGCCCGAAGATGCCGTCGCGCCCCAAGACGGAATCGGGATCGATCCCGTAGAGCATGGTTTGCAGGTCATAGACCGGCGATACCTCCGGAAAAGAATGGATACCCATATGATCCCTCCTAAAAATCCGTGTCGCCAAGCTGGAGGACGCCGGAGGGCGTTTGCAGCTTGCGCAGCTCATTTTCCGAAAGTATGCCGGAAACGCGGTTGTATAGGGAATCCCATGTCGCGGGGCCGACGATCCCGTCCACGGTCAGACCGGCAAAGCGCTGGTAGGCGAGGACGGATCGCTGCGTGGCCGGACCGAAAATACCGTCCTGCGTGACGCTCGGCACACTTGGCACAAATTCAGACACGACGTTTAACATATATTGCAGCTGGCTCACCTTCTGCCCCGTGCTTCCGCTGGAGAGGTTCGACGGCGCCTGCCAGCTCACGCCGTAAAAGGTCTGCCCCTGAGAGTTCAGCTCCGTCAGGCGGTTGATCCCCACATACAGACGCACGAGCTGATACCAAGTCGCCTGACCGATCACGCCGTCAACGCTGAGGTTAAAAATGCGCTGAAAGGTGCGCACGGAGCTTTCCGTCTGACTGCCGAAGATGCCGTCGATGGGAGAAATGCGTGCGATTGCGGGGTAGCTGCGCGCAACGCGGTCGAGCATGACCTGCGCCTGCACGACCTTGGGGCCGCTCGCACCGCGCCGCAGCGGACTGCCCGGGTAGGAGGGCGTGTAGCCACGCACGGGCGCATCGTTGACGATCTCAATGTTGGTTCCGTAGTAGCGCCGGAGGATCTGTATGGCATTCTGCCCCTGCTGGGCAAGCGACTGCGAGCCCCATTGACTCAGCCCGTCGCAGGTGACGGTCGTCCCGTTGCAAAACTGTGCGGCCAGCGGCTCAACAAAGGTCTTGCGCCGCAGATAGTCGTTAAACAGCGTGTCGACGAGCTGCGAAATGGAGCCGAAGATGTTGCGACCGTAGATGTATTTCTGGTCGATCGCCGTGGAGGACGTAATATCGAACGGGTAGCCACGGCTGCGATAGAACTCAGTGTAAAAGCGGTTGAGTGCGAAGGACACGATCGCGAGGATGTTCGCCGTCAGAGCGCTGCGCTCCCATGTGGGATAGATCTCGCTGGAAGCGACGTTTTTTACATAGTCGATGAACGGGACGGTAACGTTTGCCGCGCTCGCGTCCGGCGCACCGAGATGGACGGTGATGTTTTTCGGAATGTACGGAGTGACTGTGACCATAGCTACAGCTCCTGCGGGGGAATGCGGATCAGTTCCGTCTCGTTCCAAAACTCCGGATACTCGGAAAGTGGGATCAGCTCCTGATTCAGCTCCGATTGCTCTCCGGCGAAGATCTGCACATTTTCGATCAGTACCCGTTCATATTGGTTCATGTCGATCAAAAGATCGACGTCGGTAAACGGATTTTTCTTCCCCGCGCTCTGGCTGTCCGCCCGTTCCGGCGCGGGAATGGCGATCGGCCCGACCAATCCGCTTTCATCCGTCAGCCGGACGGCGATCAAGCGGCTGCCGCCGTCCGGCAGCACCTGCGTGATCGTGACGCTCGCGCCGTCGATGGGGATCTGGGCTTCCGAGGTAAAAACGCGCACCTTTAAGTAACCGTTGGTTGGCATAGCGCACCTCCTTCGCGGATAGTTTATGCCGCGCCAACGGGATGTGTTCCTGCTTATAGGAAATGCTTCATCTGGTCGATGTTCGCCTGCTCGGTTTGCAGCAGACGGGTGGAAAGATTGGAGATCTGCGGCTCTAACAGCCCCATGGTGCGGATGTTTCGGATGCTTTTGATCATTCCGCGCGTGTTTCCCTCCATCATCAGTTCCGCGATCTTTGCCGTCGGGTCGCTGCTTGTGCGCACCTTTGCCTTCGAGCTCATCATTGCGCCGTAGCGTGCCATGAAATTGATGTCCTTGCCGCTGCTGCCGCGCTCGTGCAGCAGCCGGTCGGCCTCCCGAAAGAGCTTGTCATACTCCGTGTGCTGCTCCTTGAGTGCTTCCGCAAGATCACGGTCGGCAGTTTCGTCAAGGACGGCCTGAATGCCGTAGCAGCCCATCTGCGTTGCTTTGCGGATCTCTTGCAGCATTTTTTCTTCGTTTTTCAAGTTTCTCCCCTCCCGTTTTTGAAAAGAGGAAGGGCTGCCGTCTGACAGCCCTTCCGTTTGCATTACTTGCGGTCTTCCTGACGGTTCTGGTTGTTCTGATTCGTCTGGTTGTTCTGCTGGTTTTGCTTACGGTTTTCCATTTTTCAATCCTCCAATGATTTTCATTACGGTTTGTCCGCGTGCATAGTATGCCCGACGTCTGTCCGCTTATCCGCCTATTTGTCCTTCGGCTTAAAGATCAGTCCGGCAAGCCAGCCGAAGACGATCGCGGCGCAGATGCCCGCAGCGGTCGCGCCCAGACCGCCCGTGAAAATGCCCCAGAATCCTTTTTCGTCAACGGCTTCCTTCACGCCCGTTGCCAAGGTGTTCCCGAAGCCGGTCAGAGGAACAGTCGCGCCCGCGCCTGCGAAATCCACGAGTTTGCCGTACAGCCCGACCGCGCCGAGCAGCACGCCGATGACGACATAGGAGACTAAAATGCGCGCGGGCGTCAACTTTGTTTTGTCGATCAGGATCTGGCCGATGAGACACAGCAGACCGCCGACCAGAAATGCTTTTACATAGTCCATTCTTAGCTCCTTTCCGTGCAGATGGATACCGCGTGGCAGACGGCGGGGATGGACTCGCCCTGCTGCGTCGAGAGCGGGGAGAGCAGTGCGCCCGTGCCGCAGAAGAGCAGCCGCGTCAGTGTATGCCGGCGCATCTGGTTGAGCAGATAGCCGCACAGCACGCTTGCGCTGCATCCGCATCCGCTGCCGCCGCAGTGGACGTCCTGCCGCTTGGCGTCGTAGATCATCATGCCGCAGTCGCGGTAGCGGTCTGCCAGCGTGACGCCCTCTTTTTGAAACAGCTCCTGCACGATCTGGTGACCTAAGCTGCCCAGATCACCCGTGACGATCAGATCGTAGTCCTCCGGCGCGAGCTTGAGATCGTCAAAATGCGCGCGGATCGTCTCGAAAGCCGCCGGAGCCATTGCCGCGCCCATGTTGGCCGCGTCCTTGATCCCGTAGTCCTCGATCGTACCGATCGTGGCCGAGCGAAGAAACGGCCCCTTGCCGCTCCTTGCGAGGATCACGGCGCCCGCGCCCGTGACCGTCCACTGCGCCGTCGGTGTGCGCTGCCCGCCATAGCCGAGCGGGAAGCGGTACTGCCGCTCGGAGGAAGCAAAGTGCGAAGAGGTCAGCGCGAGCGCCTTGCGACAGTAGCCGCCGTCAACGCTCATCGCAGCCAAAAGCAGGCTCTCTGCCATGGTGGAGCAGGCGCCGTAAAGCCCGAAGGTCGGGATCTTCATGGAGCGCACGGTGAAGCTCGAACCGATGCACTGATTGAGCAGGTCGCCCATAAACGCTGCGTCCAGTTCGGACTTGTCGACGCCGCCCTTTTCCAGTGCAAGACGAAGCGCCGTTTTTTGCATTTGTGTTTCCGCCTTTTCCCATGTCCGCTGGCCGAAGGTCGTGTCCTTGCTCGTCAGGTCGAAGCTGCCGGACAGCGGTCCCTCCGCCTCTTTTTTTCCTGCCACGGACGCGTAGGAGACAATGGCGGGTAGTTCAGAAAATATGATACTTTGTTTTCCGCGATGCAGCGGTTCCATTGGCAGCACCTCCGTTTTTGCTATCTTTCCCGCAAACGGTAAAAATATAAATCATCGCCCTGAAGCAAACGCTTCAGGGCGATGATTTATACGATCAACCGGCGATGCGGTGTGCGGTCAGGTAGCGATTTGCGTACCACGACTCGGAAAGACTGGAGATGACGACGCCGGTGCTGCTGTTCTGCGCGTGGACAAACTGGTTGTTGCCGATGTAAATGCCGACGTGCTGCGCAGTGCTGCCGTAACCGAAGTAGATGACATCGCCGGGCTGGAGGCTGTCGCGCGAGACGGCATAACCGTCCGCGAGCTGCGCCGTCGCGGTGCGATTGATCTTGTAGCCGAAGTGCGTAAAGACGTACTTGACAAAGCCGGAGCAGTCAAAGCCGGAGGGATCCGCGCCGCCGTATACGTAGCGGTAGCCGACATATTGCAGCGCGTAGTCCGCGATCTTCTGTCCCGCCGAGGTGGAGGAAGAAGAGGCGCCGGTTCCCGTGCTGCCGTTCGTCGTGAGCGTCGCTGCGGTGCCATAGTTCTGTGCGGGCTTTTCCAGCAGGGTCACGAGGTCGCTGCGGATGTAGCCGGTCTTGCTGCCATAGGTGACTTTGTACCAGTTGGTATTAAAGCCGATGATCTGCACCGTTTCGCCCGCCTTGAGCTGCGCGACGAGGGAAGAGGCGGTAGAGGGGCCGGAGCGGAGGTTAGCGACCGCCGGATCGACGGAACCCTTGCCGAGATCAATGTTTTCACGGGACTTGTAGGTAACATAGTCGCTGTGGATATAGCCGATGTGCAGATTGTAGTTTACGAGATACCACTGACCGACGCGGCGAATGATGACAACGCTGTCGCCGTCGTGCGCGGTGGCCAAAATTTTTGCCGAGGTATTGGGCTTTGCGCGGACGCGCAGACCGCCGTTGGCCTCCACGACGCCGATGCCGGTTTTCAGCTCCGTCGCCGCTGCGGGCAGAACGGCGCAGGCGGTAACAGCAAGCACAAGCATAAGGACGGTCAAAAGTCTTGTGATCCGTTTCATGGTATGTACCCTCCCAAGGTAAGTTTTTATTTTGCGTTCAATGCACGCTCCAGCCACACACAGCCAACATCCAAAGCAGTGTAGAAGCCGTCTTTTTCGCTTTTCTTCACAACGCGGTCGCGCGCCTTCGCGTTCGGGTCGGTGCGCTGAAGCTGAACGGAGACCTTTGTCGCAAGGTCAAGATCGTTGAGCTTTTTTGTCTCCAGGATCTGCAGCATGACGATGTACTCGTCTGCCATGGAGCCGTAGTAGACCAGATTGTCCTTCCGCATCAGGGGATGTCCCTTGTACATCAGGACTTCATTTTTTTCGGACATAGCTACCTCCAGAAGAAAATGTAACCGAATTGTAACACACGGAAACGATTTTGTCAACACTTTGGCCGGAAAAAATAAAATGGTAACAAAATGTGCTTCGCCGATTACACCGGTCCGGTAACGCTGGGAGAGGGTTGGATGTTGTTTTGGGAGGGGAAACAGAGCGGGGCTTCCGCCAAGCGAAAGCCCCACAGACTGTCATAAAACCGTCAAAATGCCAAAGAGCAGTTTTGACTTGCTGCACGCCTTGCCATGCGCCGGTTTGCTCGCGTTTTTGGCCTCAATCGAAGAGGTAATGGCGGACAAGCTCCTGCAACAGCTCGTCACGGTCGAGCTTGCAGATCAGGCTGCGAGCATTGTTGTGGTTTGTAATGTAGGTGGGATCCTCCGAGAGGATATAGCCGACGATCTGATTGATGGGATTATATCCCTTTTCGGTCAGAGAGCAGTAGATCTGTGTCAGGATCTGCTTCATCTCACCCTCATTTTCCACGGGTACCGCGAATTTGATGGTGTTGTCTTCCATAGTGCTCACACCCCTTTCTAACCTATATCATATACCAATTCATCCGGAAAGTAAAGAGCTTTTTTATTCGACCGATTTCAGCGCCTGCGCCATATCCACGCCGCGAATTTTCCGCTTGAGCAGCAGATTGACCGCGACGCCGAAGAGTACGGTCATAAGCACGCTGAGTGCAAAGCTCAATAGCGAAATGCGCACGTCAAAACAGATAAGATCCAGCTTGATCTGCGCCATGACATAGGCGTGCAGCGCAATGCCCATCGGGATACCGGCCAACGCGCCGAGTACGGTCAGGATCAGGTTTTCGCGCAGAATATAGCGGTTGGTCTCCGCGTCGTAAAAACCGAGCACCTTGATCGTGGCGATCTCCCGCGTGCGCTCCGTAATGTTGATGTTTGTCAGATTGTAAAGCACGATAAAGGCAAGCACGGCGGCGCAGATCACGACGATAAGGACGATGTAGTTCAGACTCTGCATCATCGTGCCCATGCGTTCGCGAAGATCGTCGCTGACATTGACGGACAGGACATTCGCGTCGCTGCGCAGCGAGGCGGCCGTCTCGCGCACGTCACTGCCCTCCGGCAGCGACACCCATGCCGTGCGGTACTGCGGCGCGTGCCCGAAGCCCTCCGTGTAGGTTGCGCCGTTTAGGTAGACGTAGTGATACAGATAGTTGTCAAAAATGCCGCTGACCGTCACGGAAAAACGGTGGTCGATGGTCAGCGTATCGCCGACCTTGATACCCAGCGTATCGGCAAGCGCACGACTCAGGATGCACGCGTTGTCCGTCGGATAGGAAACAGCCTTGTTCCCGTCGTGTAGATCGACAAAGCCCGATGTGTCGTCGCCCTTCACGCTCAGCACATACGCCTCCTTGCTCTTTCCACCGCCCGACACGTCGAAGCTCTCCTGCGAGACGTAGAGCGCGTTTTCAAGGCCGTCGTCCTGCGGCGCACGGAAGACCACGTCCAGATCATAGGTCGTGATCTCGTCGAACTGGTAGTTGACGACGTTTGCAATGGAGTCGCGTAAGCCGTAGCCCGTGATCAACAGTGCAGTGCAGCCGCCGATGCCGATGATCATCATGAACATCCGCAACTTGTAACGCAAGAGATTACGAATGGAGACCTTGCACAAAAAGCCGATATGCTCCCATAGGTCGGTGCGCTCAAGGAGAATGCGCTTGCCGACTTTCGGCGCTTTCGGCCGGATCAGCTGCGCGGCGGGACGCACAAGTTCCGAGCGAATGGCAAGCCAAGTTGCGCTCAACGCGCAGAGCAGATACGCCACCGAAGCGTACAGCGCCAGCGCCCAATCGAAGGTGTAGAGTAGTCGGGAGGAAAAACCGTACGTGATATTGTAGGCTCGAAACAGTATCTGCGGCAGGAAGAGCGAACCGGCCGCGAGGCCGACCACGCAGCCGAGCAGGGAAGCGCTCGTTGCGTAGAGAAAATAAATGTTCATGATGGAGAGGTCTGAGTACCCCAGCGCCTTGAGCACACCGGATTGCGTGCGCTGTTCGCTGACCATCCGCGTCATCGTGGTGATGCAGATGAGCGCCGCGACCGCAAAGAAAAACAGAGGGAATACGCGCGAAACACTGTTTACGATGTCCGAATCGCTTTCAAAGCAGGCATAGCCCACATTGTCATCGCGGTCGAGCACATAGCTCTGCGCGCTCTGCCCGAATTGTGCCGCACGCTGCTGCGCCTCCTGCGCGGCAAGCTCCGTCACCTGTGTGCGCGCCGCGTCGACCGAGTCGCGGTAAGCGGCGGAATAGACCGAGCCGTGCGCGCCTGTCAGGGTCACATAGAGTGTCGTGTCATAGTCGTCGAGGAAAGCATCCTTCGGCAGGTAGAAAAAGCCTGTGAGCGTTCCTGTCCCGACCGAGGTGCTGCCGCGCTCGTTGTTGAGATAGAGCGGCGATTTGACCAAGCCTACGACGGTGTATTTCTGTGCGGCGAGACCGATCTGCGGGTCGTCCACGCTAACCGTCTTGCCAAGATCCTCCTTCGTATAAGTCCACGCGTCGGCAAGGCACTCCGTCGCGTTCTGCGGTAGTCGACCCTGCTTTAATTCGAGCGTGTTGATCTGCTGCGGAAGGCTGATAAAACGGTAGGCTGCCTGCGGGTATCCGTCCATGGTGGCAAGCGCGTCCAGACTTTTGCTGCCCTCACAGGCATCCACGCCGTCCTGCGCGGCGATGCGCTCCGCCGCCTGTGAGTCAAAGCCGACCGAGCTGTAGAGCGCAAAGTCATAGAATCGGTGATCCGAGAGGTAGCGGTCGAGCGTGTGGAGCATGGCGCTCTTTGTCAGGCGCAGACCGCAGAAAAAGCCGATGCCGAGCGCGACGATCGCCGCAATGGCGAAAAAGCGGCCAAGGCTCTTGCGGATCTGCCGCAGTGTCATTTTTAGCACCATGGCGCTCACCACTCGATCTGCTCGACCGGAACGGGCGCGTCGTTGCGCGTGACCGAGGCGATCTGTCCGCTGCGCAGACGGATGACGCGGTCGGCCATGGCGGTCAGCGCGGAATTATGCGTGATGATCACGACGGTCATATTGCCGTTCCGGCTCTGCGCCTGTAGCAGCGAAAGGATCTGCTTGCCGGTCTGGTCGTCCAGTGCGCCCGTCGGCTCGTCACACAGAAGCAGCTTCGGCCGCTTTGCAAGCGCTCGGGCGATGGCAACGCGCTGCTGCTCGCCGCCGGAGAGCTGCGCAGGGAAGTTTTGCATCCGCTCTTCCAGCCCGACGGCGGCAAGCACCTCGCGTGCGGGCAGAGGATCGGTGCAGAGCTGGCTTGCGATCTGCACATTTTCCAGTGCCGTCATGTTCGGCAGCAGATTGTAAAACTGGAAAACAAAACCGACCTCATGGCGGCGGTAGGCCGTCAGCCGCCTGCGATCGTAGGCGGAGACTTCCTCGCCGTCGAGCGTGATCTTGCCGGAGGACAGGCGATCCATGCCGCCGAGAATGTTCAAAAGCGTGGTTTTCCCAGCGCCGGACTGTCCGACGATGACGCAGATCTCGCCCTGTTCAATGTCGAAGGTCGCATCCTTCAGCGCGTCGATACGGATGTCGCCGGTCTGATAGATCTTGCTTACGTGATCAAAGTGGATGTACGGCATAAGATACCTCATTTCTGTGTTTCTATGTGTTTTGAAAAACGCTGCTTCTCAAGATCCGTGCAGAGAAGCAGCGTAAAGGTCACCGAATGTGGGTATGGTTGTTGATGTGGTCGATGCAGTAGCAATAATATCCCCTGCATTTGGAGCAGTAACGGAACTCGAGATCCGGATAATCGGTGTCGGTGCGGCCGCAGACGGTGCACTTGTGGCGATAGGGGCGCGCCTGCTGCGTGCGCTGCGCCTGCTCCGTCTTGCGCCGGAATTCTTCGCGGCGGCTCGTCTCGCCCTGCATCCCGCGGTAGTAATCGGCGCGCCGCTGCTGCTGCCGGTATCCGCTGCGGAAGTTCGGCAGGAGCGCCTTCCAGCGCCCTCCGAAATAGAGGAAGTAGTTGCCGAGCGTTACAAAGGGAAGCAGAATGTAAAGGAGCGCGGGCAGGCCATAGGCAGTGCCATAGGCTTGCCAGACCGGAATGACGATCTGGCTCACATCGTTCAGAATCTCAAGCACCATCATGATAAGATAGAACAGGCCGAGGAATTTCATCTTGATCGGGATGATGAAAAGCAGAAGCACCTGCGTATCCGGCGCGATCGTCGCGACTGCAAGGAAGAGCGTCAGGTTCAGCGGAGAGACAGAGACAAGAGTGTAGAGCAAAAGTGATTTGGACGCTGCCGGGAAGATGGCATAGATGAGAAAGGCAAAAAGGTCGGTCAGGAGAATGCCCGAGAAATAGTAAAGATTAAAGCGAAGTGTTCCCCAGTACTGCTCCAGTACCGTGCCGAGCCAGAAGTAAAAGAGGATCGAGAAAAACGCACCGATCAGGCGGCTGCCCAAAAAGCCACTGCTCAGGGCAAAGGTGAAAACATAGGAAAACAGGCGCCAGACCTCTCCGCGCAGGATGCGGTCTACACGGAAGGAAAGAAACTGATAAACATTGTTTGTACCAAAAATGAACGAGAAGAGAAACGCAATGGCGTTGATGATGCAGATAAATGTCATCAAATGTGGGATGCCTTTGTTGCTGTTGCGGGAGACAAAGGCATTGTAGCGGTTTCGCAGGTCACGCATGGGAACATCGCCCTCCTTTTGCGGAACTATTGTAGCGGATTTTTCAGATTTTGTCTATAAACATTCTTTGAATTTTGCACGAGAGTTGAAAAAATGCGCCTGTTGTGCTATGATACCGAAAGAATGATCGGAGGTAGAGCCATGAGCCACGTAAGAGATATGTCCCTTTCAGAGTCCGGCCGGATGAAGATCCGTTGGGTGCAGGACTTTATGCCCGCGCTGTGCGCCATTCGTGCGCGCTTTGAGCGCGAAAAGCCCTTTGCCGGAAAGAAGATCACGCTGTCGATCCATATGGAGGCAAAGACGGCTTTCCTTGCCCTGTGCCTCGCGGCGGGCGGTGCGGAGGTGCACGCGACCGGCTGCAACCCGCTCTCCACGCAGGACGATGTTGCGGCGGGTCTTGCCTCCATGGGGGTGGAGACCTACGCCATCCATGCGGTCGATCCGCAGCAGTACACGGCGCTTTTGGTCGAGGCGCTTTCCTGCAAGCCCGACCTGATTATTGACGACGGCGGCGACCTTTTAGACCTTTTGACCGGAAACTATGCCGCGCTTGGTGTGAACATTTTGGGCGGCGGCGAGCAGACGACGACCGGCATCCACCGTCTCCACGCCCGCGCGCGCGACGGGATGCTCCCGTTTGCCATGATGAACGTCAACGATGCCAAGTGCAAGCACTACTACGACAACAAGTACGGCACCGGCCAGTCGGTGTGGGACTCGATCATGCACGTAACGAATCTGCTCGTGGCGGGCAAGACCGTCGTTGTCGCCGGATACGGCTACTGCGGGCGCGGCGTTGCAATGCGCGCAAAGGGCATGGGCGCAAATGTGATCGTGACGGAGATCGACCCGATCAAGGCGCTGGAGGCGTCGATGGACGGCTGTCGTGTCATGCCGATGGACGAAGCTGCGCCGCAGGGTGATATTTTCATCACGACGACCGGCTGCCGCGACGTGATCACGCGGCGGCATTTTAAGGTGATGAAGAACAACGCGTTTCTCTCCAACGCGGGTCACTTCAACGTTGAGGTCAACGGCGAGGAGCTGGAAAAGATGGCGGTGCGCGTCTTCCGCCGCCGTGCCGACATTGTCGGCTATGAGCTGCCCGACGGCCGTGTGCTGAACCTGCTTGCCGAGGGACGGCTGGTCAACCTAGCCTCCGGCAACGGGCATCCGGCGGAGATCATGGACACGAGCTTCTCCGTGCAGGCGCTTGCGTTGGAGTATCTGCTCAAGCACGGCGAGCATCTGGAAAAGCGCGTCTACGACGTGCCGCAGGAGATCGACGACGAGGTGTCACGGCTGAAGCTCAAGGGCGCGGGACTGCGCATCGACACGCTGACGCCGGAACAGGTCGGCTATCTTTCCGGCTGGAAAGTATGATAAAATGGGACTGCCACGCTTTCGCGCGGCAGTCCCTGTATTTATATGCGGCTCTTCAGACGGAACAGGGCGCGCACCGTGCGATAGCGCCGATGCAGCAGAAGGCGATAGGCAAGGCGCTTGCCGCGACTGAGCGTCGGCAGATACTTGTTCTGCCGGAAGTTCGGGAAATGCGCCTCCATGTAGGCACGGAACTGCTCGATGAGCGGGCTTTTCGGGTCGATGCGCACAACGCGGACGGTCGCGGCGAGCAAAATATGGCTGATCGCCAGAAACTCCAGCTCCTGCATATGGCTCTTTAACAGGCCGCGCTCCGCGTACCATTGCAGAATGTCGTCAAACGCGTAGAGGATCTCAACGTTTCGCGCGCAATTTTTGTTGTTCATCGCGCTGCCTTCGCGCTGTAGGTAGTGGTAATAGCAGTCGGGCAGGCGGAAGGCAGTCTGCGCCAGCGCGAGGATCTTCGTCACCACGCGAATGTCTTCGTACCAGACCTTTGAGGCAAAGGTGATGTCCCGAAACAGCGTGCGCTTATAGGCGCGGTTCCAAGGCGCCATAACGCCGAAGTAAAGCGACGGCTCCTGCGCGACCTGAAGCACGCGTCCGGCGTCGACCGCTTCGTGCAGCTGTCCGACTTCTTTTCCGTCGCGCTCCACCTGCGCGCCGAACAGAATGAGGTCGGCGTGGGTGCTGTCCACGGCGTTGGAGAGCGCTTCAAGGAAATCCGGCGACAGATAGTCGTCACCGTCGACGAACAGCAGGTATTCGCCGCGAGCGAGCGAAATGCCGTGGTTGCGCGCTGCGCCCGCACCGCCGTTCGGCTGATGCACGGCGCGGATCAGCTCGGGCTGGCGTGCGGCATAGTCGTCACAAATGGCTCCGCAGCCGTCCGGCGAGCCGTCGTCGATCAGCAGCAGCTCAAACGAGCGAAAGCTCTGCGCGAGCACGGAGTCGATGCACTTGGGCAGATACGCTTCGATTTTGTACACAGGGACGATCAGACTGAATAGCGGCATTTGCCTCCCTCCTTTGTATCTCCATTATATATGCTATGCGCCGGTTTTGCAAGAACGAAGAACGGGCTGTAGCTGTCTGCCTTCCAGCGCCGCCTCGACGGTCTCCGGCAGCAGAGAGAAGACCGCGACCATGCTGCACGGTTTTTCCTCCGGCGCGTCCTGCCCGAAGGGGACAAAATAGAAGTGCTTGCGCCCGAGCAGCTTTCCGATATTTTCGGCGGAGGCGGCAAGCGCGTCGTTTGTAGAGACGGCAAGAATGACCGGCCGCGCGTTGCGCAGATGCGCCTTGCAGGCGAAGGTCACGACGGAGTCGGCAATGCCTCCGGCGAGCTTGCCGAGGGTGTTTCCCGTGCAGGGTGCGACGATGAGTGCGTCGAGCAGCTTCCGCGGCCCGAGCGGTTCCACCTGCGCGAGTGTCCGCAGGGGCGGCATGGCGCACAGCTCCTCCGCGCGCCGCAGAAAGTCCTCCGCCGCGCCGAATCGGCTGTCAATGCTTGCGCTTGCCTCGGAAAAGATCGGGATCACGCGATATTGCCGCGCGATCTCTTCTAAGACGGGGAAAACGTGGCGAAACGTACAAAAGGAGCCGCAAAGGGCAAAACCAACGGTTGGTTTCAAAGCGCTCCCTCCTTTTTCATCAGGGATAGAACGGCGCGCGCATAGAGATACCCCGCCGTTTTTGGGGAAAACTTTCCGGGCAGTCCGGACGCCGCGATCGACATAAGCCCCAGCTCACCGCAGGCCTTTGGTGAGAAGCCAGAGCGGGAAGCAAGCTCCAGAAGCAGGCAGTCGGGACGAAGCACGGAAAGATCTTCCCGCGTGAGCACTTCCGCGGGAACGGTGTTAAAAATAAAGTCATACCGCGCAAGCGACGCATCCCAATTCCCCGTGCGTATCGCGCGAAGCCCCATCGCCTGCGCAAGCGCCGTGTCGGCCTCTTTTCGCGCGCTCACCGTGACATCGGCGTGCAGCGCTTGCAGCCGCTGCGCGAGCGCCTTGCCGATCCGTCCGTAACCGATGACAAGGCAGCGCGACGCGTCCAGCGTGACGGGACTGTGCGTCAGCGCGAGGGCGATCGCGCCCTCGGCAGTCGGGACGGCATTTTCTGTCGTCAGCGGTTCCGAGCCGTTTAGGTCAAACACGCGCGCGCCGCGTGCGCGCATGGCATCTGCGCAGGGGTCGAGCAGTCCGCCGATGACAACGGTGCCCGCACCGCAGCGCTCGATCAGCGTCTCCTGTCTTCCCGCAAGCGCGCTGCGCGCGGGAAACGGCAAAACCAAACAGGAAAACTGCGGCGGCAGCGGCGCGTCTGTGTCGATCCCGCAGGAGGAGAACAAAACGCCCTCACGCCTGAAATAGTCGGCGACCCATCGGCTGCGCGCATCCCCGCCGACAAGAAATATCTCCATAAGCAACGTCTCCTTCCGCCTCAACCTATGCAAAAAATCGGCAAAAGGTGAAAAGAGTTGTTGTCAAGCCTCATGATCTGCGCTATAATTATTCTGATGCAGAGAGGAAAGAGAGGGGTCGCCATGCAGCCACGCGGCTTTATTCACGATATGTTGGACGTTAAGGTTCTGATCTTATTCATTATGGCGCGTGTCGCCTGCCCGATAGATCTGCAAAAGATCTACGAGCTTGCCTATCAGGACGACTGCCTGAGCTATTTTGATCTGGCGCAGGCCGTCCCGCAGATGATCGAAAGCGGTCACCTGACGCAGGACGAAAACGGACGCTACACGATCACCGAAAAGGGAAAGGACGCCTGCAAGGTCACGGAGGACTCCATTGCCTATCCCGTCATGCAGCGGGCGCAGACGGCGATCGACCGCTTTAACCGTGAGCTGCGCCGCCGCAGCTTTGTCAAAACAAGCGTGACGCCGCGTGATTGCGGCGACTACTGCGTGCAGCTGAGCCTGAACGACGAGGTCAGCGACCTTCTCCGCATGGAGCTGATGGCGCCGACGCAGAAGCACGCTTACCGCCTTGCCGCGGCCTTTTCCGAGAAGGCGGAAAATATTTATCGCTTGATCATGGATCAGCTTTTGACACAACCGAAGGATGACACTTGAAATCTGCGCGGAAATGTGTTATCATATAGACAGCAAAGATCCCACAACACGAAAGGAGCGACGACCATGAAATTTCAATTCACCGAAAAAAAGATCAGCCTTCCCGACAATGTTCACGCCTACGCCGAGAAGAAAGTGATGAAGCTGGAGCGGTTTTTCCGTGATGATGCGGAGGCACTTGTCGCCTTTTCTGTAGAAAAGGACCGTAATAAGGTCGAAATTACGGTTCATGCCGCAAACACCTACTTCCGCGCAAGTGAGGCGACGTCCGATATGTTCGCGTCGATCGACGCTGCGGTGGCGACCATCGAGCGCCAGATCCGCAAGAACAAGACCCGCCTTGCGCGTCGCCTGCGTCAGGACGCCTTCGTGCGTTCGGCAGAGGTCACGTCCTTTGCGCCGGAGGCAGAGGAGAGCACCTTCGAGATCGTGCGCTTCAAGGAATTCCCCATGAAGCCCATGACGCGCGAAGAGGCGATCCTCCAGATGAACCTGCTTGAGCACAATTTCTTCGCTTTTAAGGACGAAGAAAACGATCAGGCATTTGCGGTAGTCTACAAGCGAAACGATGGCGGCTACGGACTGATTGAGAATATTGACTGACAAAAGGGCGGAGCCGCAACGGCTCCGCCCTTTTCGGTGCAGCATAGCGGCGCAGGCTTAGTGGCCTGCGCCGCTGCTTTTATTCTTCTGCCAGTTCCTTTCCGGCGCTGCTGTAGTGGCTGTCCAGCGGACCTTTACGTTCGGCCTCGTTCTGATAGCGCGTGACAATGCGCGAGGCATGCTCCACGGAGAGCAGCGTGCCAGCGCCCGCGACGCAGCCGCCGGGGCAGGCCATACCCTCCAAAAGATAGCCGTTGTACTTTCCGGCTTTTGCAAGTGCCATGAGCTTGCGGCAGTCGCGCAGCCCTTCGGCGCGCTCGGTTGGCACTTCGCGCTCCGGATGGGTCTGCGCAAGGACACCTTGCACCGCCCTGGCGACGCCGCCGGAGACGGCGAAGCCGCGACCGGCGGCCGTGCCCTCATCGAGTACCACACCGTCCGGCAGCTGATCGAACGCAATGCCCTTTGCCTCCAGCATACCCATCAGCTCCTCAAAGGTCAGCACGAAGTCTACATCGCTTCGGATATTCTCCCGAATCGCTTCCAGCTTTTTCGCCGCGCACGGGCCGACAAAGACGACCTTGCAGTCGGGGTGTTCATGCTTTTGCAGGCGAGCCGTGAAGACCATGGGCGTGAGCGTCATGGAAATGTTCTTTTCCTGATCGGGGTAGAGCTTGTGCACCATGGAGTGCCACGCGGGGCAGCAGGAGGTGGCCATGTACGGCTGCTCCTGCGGCACCTTTTCTGCAAAGTCCTTTGCCTCCTCGATCGTGCAAATATCCGCGCCGATCGCGACTTCGACCACGCGAGCGAAGCCAAGCTGCTTCATCGCGCTGACGAATTTCTCCGATGTGCAGAATTTTCCAAACTGGCCGACGAAGGCGGGCGCTACGATGGCGATGACTTTTTCGCCCTCCATGATCGCGCGCACGACCTGATAGATCTGCCCTTTGTCCACGATCGCGCCGAAGGGGCAGCTGACAAGGCACTGCCCGCAGGCAACGCACTTATCCTGATGGATCTCGGCTCTGCCGTGGTCGTCCATGCCGATGGCATCCATGCCGCAGGCAGCCTGACAGGGGCGTTCGATGAATGCGATGGCGTGGTACGGGCAGGCGGCGGCACACTTGCCGCACTTGATGCAAAGCTCCGACTTAATGCTGCTGCGCCCGTTGCGGAAGGAGATCGCCTGCCGCGGACAGACCTGATGACAGGAGGCGGCAAGGCAGTTTTGGCAAAGCTCTGTCACGATATACTGCTTGCTCGGGCAGCGGTGACAGGCGTAGGGAATGATGTTGATCAGCGGCGGCTCATAGTACTGCTGCGCGATCGCCGCCTGATCCATTCCTTCCGTCAGCAGCGTGCGCTGCTGCACCGACTGTAGGGAAAGCCCCATAGCGAGCCGGACGCGTTCGCCCGCAATGGCGCGCTCTAAGAAAATCGACTCACGATGCAGCGGATCTTCTCCCGGTACGATCAGATACGGCAGCTCTTCGGCCTTGGCGTAATCCCCACCCTCATAGGCCATTTTTGCAACCTCCGTAAAAACGCGCTTACGGATGTCGGTGATCAGCGATGGAATGCCTCGCATGGCTGTTTCCTCCTATGCGTGCTGTCTTTCCAGCCGACGGTTGCGGAAATAGAGCACAATGTCCGTCGACACCATGATGATGTTCGGGAAATAGAAGTAGAAAGCAAGGTTATAGGTATGCGTCATGAGCTTCGATGCGATGCCGCAGACATACCCGATGGCGATAAAGCACATGAAGAGAATGCTCTTTCCCTTTGTGGAGCGCGAACGGATGGAACGGATGATGGAAAGCGGCCAAGAAAGACCGAAGCAGACGATCATCAGCGTCTCAAAAATACTTGCCCAATCCATAAATGTTCTCCTTATTTTGTAGTATGCCTGCGGTAGTCCGGCAGCAGGCGCGGGGAAGCGATCCGCTCGGTGATCTCCGCCTGCGCGCACTGCTCGGCAAATGCCGCGACGTGCGAGAGGGTGAGCGCGCCGACCGTGACGTCCTTTGCCTTTTGTGCGGCGCTTTTGCCCGCGTTGCGGCCAAAGACGATGATGTCGAGCAGGCTGTTGCCCATCAAACGGTTGCGCCCATGGATACCGCCGACGACCTCACCGGCGGCAAACAGGTTTTCAAGATCGGTCTGGCCGTCGGGGGTGATATGCAGGCCGCCGTTCTGATAGTGTAACGTGGGATAAACAAGGATCGGCTCGCGCCGGATGTCAATGCCGTGCTTCAGGAACATCCGGAGCATGGCAGGAATGCGTTTTTCAATGGTGCCTGCGCCGTTTTTCAGCTCAATCATCGGTGTGTCGAGCCAGACGGCACAGCCCTCCGGCGTCTTTACGCCGTTGCCGCGCTCGCTGCACTCCCGAATGATGGCGGCTGCCGCCACGTCGCGCGTTTCCAGCGGGTTCATGAAGACCTCGCCGTTCGCGTTTACGAGCATCGCGCCGACGGAGCGCACCTTTTCCGTGACGAGCGCGCCGTAGATCTGCGCGGGGAAGGCAGCGCCGGTCGGGTGGTATTGCAGTGTGTCGGGGTAAAGCAGCTTTGCGCCCGCGCGGTAGCCCAGCACAAGGCCGTCTGCCGTCGCGCCGTAATGATTGGAGGTGGGGAAGCCCTGATAATGCAGGCGTCCCGCGCCGCCGGTGGCGAGGATGACCGTTTTTGCCCGCGCGACCAGCAGCTCCTCGGTCTCCATATTCTTCAGCACAGCGCCGGCGCAGCGGCCGTTTTCGTCCTTCAGCAGCTCGATGGCTGCCGTGTAGTCCACGACCTCAATGCCGCGATTGAGCACCTCGTCGCGCAGTGTCCGCATGATCTCTGCGCCGGAGTAGTCCTTCGCGGCGTGCATCCGCTTGCGGGAGGTGCCGCCGCCGTGCGTCGTGATCATCGTGCCGTCCGGCGCTTTGTCAAACTCCACGCCGAGGTCGGAAAGCCACGCAATGGCCTCCGGTGCTTCGGTAACGAGCTTATAGAGCAGATCCTTCTGCGCGGCAAAGTGACCGCCGCCGTAGGCGTCGAGGAAGTGCTGAGCGGGGGAGTCGTTCGGCTTGTCGGCAGCCTGAATGCCGCCCTCGGCCATCATCGTGTTGGCGTCGCCCATGCGCAGTTTTGTGACAAGCAGCACCTTCGCGCCTGCGCGATCTGCCTCGATTGCGGCGGAAGCACCCGCGCCGCCGCCGCCGATGATCAGCACGTCGGCGTCGTAGTCCGGCTGATCGAGCGATAGGCAAACGCCCTCCAGACGGGAACGACCCTGTAAGAGCGCGCGCAGCTCCAGAGGAACGTTATCTCCCTTGTTTGCGCCGACCTGAAGCGGCGCGAACTGATCTTCACGGTAGTCCGGATGAAAGGTCTTCAGCAGGATCTCTTTTTCCTCCGCGCTCATCCGGCGCGGCTCCAAGAGAAGATTTGCCTGCCGATGCGCTTCGACCCGCTCGATCGAGCGCAGCATCGCTTCGTCCTGATACATTCTCGTCCCTCCTTACTTTTCGATCTCGCGATTGTTGTACAGCTCTTTCATCTCTTCGATAGGCTTCTGCATAAGAGCCTCGATGAGATCGGTGAACTTTCCGTCCTTTATCTCGCGTACGCGCTCCTCAAGATGACCGCAGCCGGGCGCGAGATATTTGCCGTTGAGACGGCGCGCAAGCATTGCAACCTGCGGATGCGAGATGCCTGCGGGGCAGCGCGACGAGCAAACACCGCACATAACGCAGTCGAACGAGAGCTCTGCAACCTTGTCGAACTCGCCTCTCTGAGCGTATGCGATGTACTGCATGACGTTAAGATCCTGCGTGCAGGCCTTAGTGCAGGCGTTGCAGCCGACGCAAGCGTATATCTCGGGGTAAAGCTGCATCATAATCTGCTCTGTGGGTTTTATTTTTTCTATGTCGTAAACCTCTTTTACAAGCGGGAAAAACGGAAGGGTTGCAACGTACATATCGTTTTCAACCTTCGTCTGACATGCCAGACAAGTCTTAAGCTCCTTTTCTCCTTTTATGCGGTATATTGTCGCACAGGCTCCGCAGAAACCGTTTCTGCAGCCGCAGCCTCTGACAAGCTGATAACCCGCGTATTCCATAGCGCGCATAATCGTAAGCTCTGCCGGAACGCTGTATTTCTTGCCAAAGAGATAAACATTTACCATTTTATCCATATCACGTTACTCCTCTCAAAAATTAATATTCATTCGGCAGCTCATCAAGCTCATCGCAGCGGAAAACGGGGCCGTCCTTGCAGACATATTTTGCTCCGATATTGCATCTGCCGCATTTGCCGATGCCGCACTTCATGCGAAGCTCCATCGTTGTATAAACCTGAGTTTTGTC
>OIYV01000454.1_pt1 | contig 23755 bp, 18 predicted proteins | sample 1588251 | NCBI WGS metagenome assembly OIYV01 (sample SAMN03283282) | human gut metagenome | biome: human-associated habitat; material: feces | host: Homo sapiens | place: Peru | collected 2012
TTGGAGCGATATGGAACTTGTGACGACGAGGAGGCTCCAAATGCGCAAGCATTTGGGAGAAACAGTCCGGGGGACTGTTTCGTAGCGAGTGCGCAATCTCGGTCCTACCTCCGCAACCACCAAGACGGCGTTTGTTTACGCCGTCTTTTTTCTTTCTGTTTTTGTTTTTGGCTTAAATAAGCCAAATTTCCGCTTGCGTAAAAACGAGAGAAAATAAAAACCTTGTGGCGTTGCAGTACAGGTTGCAGTACACTCTATTGCATCGCCGTAGGACGAGGACTTGCTCCCGCCGTTTATCTACGTAAACATTCTAAAAAGGCAGCGCTCATTAGCGCCGCCCTTTATATTTGTACACCGTTTCTACCTGCTACCATTTCCTTTAAGGCTTGTGTAAAAGTCTTGTAAAAATTCGGATGTATCTACTTTCAAGCACAAACTAAAACAAGCAAATTCATAATCTGTAACTTGTCTTTGATTTCGTTCAATTTTACTAATCATCTGCTGGTCAATATTTACGCCCAAAACCTGCATTTTTGCTGCCAATTCACTTTGAGAAAGCCCACGCTCCGTCCGAATGCGTGCAAGAACTTTTCCAATAACATTTTTATATTCACCGAATGTGATTTGTTTCATTCCATCATCTCCACGTCATATTAACGTATTGACAATACCACAACAATCGAGTATAATTACGTTACATTAACGTAATTATGAAAGGAGGAAATATGATTGTCACGGTGTCCATATCTTGAGTATATCCAAGGAACCGGAGGCTTTGCTTCTGAGTGCGAGTATGTTTGCAAACTTTGCTACCAGCACATGTATGCGACAGATACAAAAATTAAAAATACTTGCGACGCCGAATATGGCGATAGCTACAAAAACTGTGCTATCTACCAGCAAGCATAATCGCCCACGGTAACACTGGGAATAAAACTACCAAAAGGAGTAAGAAATCATGACAGCAACAGAAAGAATTGAATTGTGGAAGCACGAACTCGACTTGAAAAATTGGAAATACAACGTCCTAAAAAACGGCAACACCATTGTATACGACACTACCGACGGCGCAACTACATTCATTACCGCTTTGGCCGACTTTACAGATATTAGCGTTAGAGGCATTGGACATATCAACGAAGATCAGTATGGTCACATGATGTTTGCCATAAATCGCTTTAATGGGCGTATACTACCCGTTCATCGCTTTTTTATCGATGATGATGACAACCTATCTTTTAGATCCGTATGCTTCGACCAGGATATTTCATTTGACTACTTAGTTCAAGTCATCTATGGTATGTATTGTTCTCCAGAAGCAATTGTAAAACATTTGGCCGGATAACTGCCCTGCAAATATTTCCACATATTCTGTAAAATTCGCTATACACAAAAGACACCGGCAGTTCACAGGCACGGTGTCTTTTGTATTGTCAACGCGAAAAGCGCATTGACTTGACAATAGAAAATATGGTATGATTCGGGTAGAAATTACGCCATTTTTTGGCGCGAAGGGGTGCAAAAAAATGAGCAAGATCAAACGGGGTTTGGCGCTGCTGCTGACCATGATTCTGCTATGCACGGCACTACCCATCAGTGCCCAGGCCAAGACCACCGGCAATAAAACGGTCAACAAGGCCAACATTGTGCTGTTCGGCTACTTTGCAGACGACACGCAGACGGCGGCAGACGCCTATTTTGACCAATACGCCGGGGAACTGGTAGGCTATATCGACGGCAGCTTTGGCCGCTCGCTGAAGAACTATCTGAGCAGCATTTCCTACGGTCAGCTGCAAATGAAAAACACCATTCCCCAGTACGACGGCACCACGGTGCACGCTTTGCCAGTCCCGGTGAAGGAAAGCGACGCCCTGGTTCAAAATTTGGACACCCAAATCATAGAGAGCCTGATCCGTCAAATGCCCTCTATTGCAGACAAAGCCGTGGATCTGGACGGGGACGGCTATGTGGACAATGTGATGGTGATTCTAAAGGCCAGCCAGTCCAGCAAGGCCTCCTCCTCTGCCACACTGGTAGCTCACAAAAGCGACTACTCCGGCTCTGCCAAGATCAATAACAAGCCGGTGGTCGGCTACAATGTGTTTGGCACCGACCGACTGCGCTCCGAGGGCAGCAGTCTGCTGGCTCACGAGTACCTGCACACCTTTGGCTACCCGGACCTATACCGCAATTCCGGCAACGATCGGCCGGTGTACAGCTGGTCCGTGATGGGCGGAGTAATCCCCGGCTCGCCCCAGTACCCCTTGGCCTACGAGCGGATGTATTTTACCCACTGGATCGACATAGATACGGTAACCCAAAACAGCACCCTAACCCTGGATGACCAGGCCAACGCTGACGGCAACCAGGCCTTTATCCTGAAATCGCCCTTAAACGACCACGAAATCTTTGTGGTAGAATACCGCAAAAAGCCCCCCATTAACTACACGGAGCAGGACTCCCTGGACTGCCGCATCGGCGGCACCGGGGTGATCGTTTACCGGGTGAACCTGAATGTGGACGGGCTGACCAACCTGCGGGGCTACACGGGCATTTATGTGTTCCGGCCCCAGTCCGGCCAACCGGGCTACACCGGCAACGAGATACTGGATGTGAGCCACGCCTACCTGCCCTACAAGGACGACAGCACCGGCAAAACCCGCAGCGCCATCGGCTCTGCGGATATGAGCGCCACCCTGGCAGACGGGGCCCTGACCTTCAGCGACGGCAGCAACTCCGGCATTGTGCTGAAGAACATTGCCGTATCCGCAAACAAACAGCAGGCCACCTTGGAAGTGGAAATTCCGCAAAAAAGCGACTATGACCTGTGGCAGGATCTGAACTATGCCGCCACCGGAAACATGACCTACGGCGTAACCATGACAGAGGTAGACGGCGCCCTGTACACCGTAGCGGCAGAGAACAAAAAAATCCGCTCCCGCAAGTATGAAAACGGTGCCTGGACGGACTTTGCGCCGGAGATCAGCGAGAACTTTGCCAGCGAATTCCAACTGGCACGGCAGGGCAGCAACCTGTATATGGCCTTTAACGACACCAACGGTGCCGCCCGACTGATGCGCTACGACCTAACCGCTGGGGGCAGCTGGCAAGCGGTACGCACGGTGAATAACACCGGCACCGGGGTCAGCCTGCGGGTGATCGGCGGCAAGCTGTATATGGCCTGCATCACCAACCGGCAGGTGGGCTATATGTACTACAACGACCTGCTGCTGATGCAGGTGGACGGCACCACCGCCACTGACCTTGGCACCTACGTAACCGGCACTTTTATCGGCCAGCCCAAGCTGGTGGACTACGGCGGTCCCTGCCTGCTGTATCGCTCCGGTAACAGCGTGATCACCGCACTCAAATGGAACGGCACCGCTTTTGAAAAATTCTCTGACGATACGGTAAAGGGCAACTTTTACGATGTGATCAGCAGCGGCGGCAAGCTGTACCTGTCTTTGGGCGGCTCCACCCTGCAAACCGCCATCTATGACGGCAGCAACTGGACACTCGGCCCGGACAGCGGCATCACCTGCGGCGAAACCGCATGGACCACCCTGGACGGCGCCCTGTACCTGGTGGCCAGCCCCAATACGGAGAGCGGCAACCTGCTGCTGTACCGCTACGACAACGGCACCTTTACCCAGGAGGGCGAACGCATTGACAGCCCGGTGTCTACCCTCACCGCCTGCCCGGTGAACAACACCGTGTATCTAAGCTATGTGCGGGGCGCGGACCAAAAGATCACCTTTAAGAGCAAAACCGTGATTCCGCCCAAAGCAGAGGTAGACCGCAGTGCGCTGGAAGCGGCGTTGTCCCTGGCTGCCGCCTGCAAAGAGGCGCAGTATTCGGCCGAGAGCCTGGCTGCCCTGCAAAAGGAAGTGGACGCCTACACCCCCTACCTGACTGGCGATGTGACCCAGGCGCAGATCGACGCAGGCACCACGGCGGTGCTTACTGCCATTTATAAACTGGAGCCGTACTTTGACCTGACCGTCACCGCCCTGAACGGCACCTGCGCCGCCACAGCAGGCGATCAAACCGGCGGCTGTGGCGGCTACAAGCCCTTAAAGGGCGCCGATGTGACCCTGGTGGCACTGCCCTATGACGGCTACACCTTTGTGGGTTGGTACGACAAGATCAATCACCGCTATATGAGCCGCAACACCACCTATCACTTTACCGCCACCACCAATACGCAGCTGCAAGCGGTGTGCGTAAAGACCGGCAGTTCCACCCTGACCTTTGCCACCGAAAGCGGCTGGATCAGCGCCACCGTTACCCGCACCACGGCGGAATGGGCGGCAACGGACAGTCTGGCAGATCTGCTGCCGGAGGTGCCCTATCGCTACGGCTACACCGCCACCGGCTGGGATTGTGACGAGCGTACCGTGCTGGAAAAACTGCGCAGCGGCCAAAATGTGACCCTGCTGCCCACCTACACGGCGGACGACACCTCTCTGCCCACCCCCTCCCCGGCTAAGGACGGGGTACCGGTGCTGGATCTGTACTACAAACTGGACGAAAAGAACAATGTTGGCTCCTTTGTGATGGCTGCCGGGTGGCCGGATTACCTGGATATTCAGTCCGTGGGCGTAGCGTTCTACTACAAAGACGCCGCCGACTTTGACCCCACCGACTTTACCCTGCTGCTAAACAACAAAATGCTGGCCAGCAACTTCAATACAGACAGCCTGGAGGAGACCTATGTGGTGAATATAAAGAAACTCTCCAACCGCTACAACTGGGCGGCCAGAGGGTATGTAAATTACTACGACCAAAACGGCAAGCTGCAAACCGTCTACTCCAACCAGATCAATCTGGTCGCCCGAGAGCAGGTATAAAAACAAGTGAAAAACCGTCGCCCCGGTACGCCGGAGCGGCGGTCTTTTTTGCAAAAAATGCGGCAGCACCCACCAACACCGACCCGAAAAATGACCAAGTTATGAATTTTCGATTTTTTGGCGTTTGGGTGTTGTGTTCCCTTTATATTTAATATATAATATTATCGCTGAAAGTTTATACAGCGGGCGGCGGCACTGCCCCCTGTTTTTGAAAGTGAGAGAATACATATGATTTTGTCAAGAGATATCGGTATCGACTTGGGTACTGCCACCACCATGATCTGCGACCGCAAGGGCCGCATTATTGTGCGGGAGCCCAGCGTGGTAGCCGTAGATGTAAAGACCAAGCGGGTGGTTGCCACCGGCACCCAGGCCAAGCAGATGATCGGCCGCACCCCCGGCTCCATTGTGGCCGTGCGACCGCTGAAAAACGGCGTCATCGCCGACTTTGATATGACCGCGGATATGCTCCACAGCTTTATTTTCCGCTCGGACAAGCGCTCCATGTTTTCCAAGACCCGGGTGGTCATCAGCGTGCCCTCCGGGGTCACCGAGGTAGAGCGCCGTGCGGTGGAGGACGCGGTACGCAGCGCCGGTGCGCAGGATGTGGAGCTGATCGACGAGCCCATGGCCGCAGCGCTGGGCGCCGGTCTGCCGGTGTATGAGCCTACCGGCTCCATGATCGTAGACATCGGCGGCGGTACCACCGATGTGGCGGTGCTGAGCCTGGGCGGCATTGCAGCCTGCAAGAGCATTAAAGTAGGCGGCGAGGCCATGGACGAGGCCATCATCGACTATATCAAAAAGCACCACAACCTGCTTATCGGCGAGCCCATGGCGGAGGAGATTAAACTGAAAATCGGCTCTGCCGCACCCTATGACGGCGAGGGCGCTATGGAAGTGCGGGGACGCAACCTGACGGACGGCCTGCCCGGCGCCATGGAGATCACCAGCGCCCAGGTACGGGAAATCTTGACCGAGCCGGTGCAGGAGATCATCTGTGCCATTAAGGAGACCCTGGAGGTGACCCTGCCGGAGCTGGCAGCGGACATTATGGACCGGGGCATTTACCTGACCGGCGGCTCCAGCACCCTGCGGGGGCTGGCGGACCTGATCGAGCAGGAAACGAAAATCAAAATTCACATTCCGGACGCCCCCACCGACTGCGTGGCTATCGGCACCTCCATCAAACTGAGAAGGGCGAGATAATGAAAGCATTTTGGAAAAGCCGCCCGGTGAAGACCGTAGGCATACTGGCAGCGCTCCTGGTGCTGGGTATGCTCATTGCGGCAGCCACCGGCCACGGCGAGACCGCCCAAAGCGGCGTACTGGGTACCGTCTTTGCCCCCGCCCACTGGGTTGCGGAGAAGATCAGCGATGGGCTGGCCACCCTCTCCGGCAACGCCAAGGGCAATACCGAATACGAAAAGAAGATTGATGAGCTGCAACGCCAACTGGGCGAAATGCAGGAGCAGCTGGCGGATTATAAAAATATTAAGAGCCAAAATGAGGAGTACAAAGAGGCACTGGAGCTGAAAGACGAGAACAGCGGTTTTCAGTATGTGGCTGCCGATGTGGTAGGCCGGGACAGCGCAGATCCGTATCTCAGCTTTACCATCAGCAAAGGCGCCGTCAACGGCGTCAAGGAGAACGATGCGGTGCTTTACGGCCGCTATCTGATCGGCATTGTGAAGAAAGCCTATCCCACATACAGCATTGTCACCACGGTGCTGGACCCGGACTTTTCCGTCTCTGCCTACGACATCAACTCCGGCGAGGTCAGCTATGTAACCGGCGACGCCAAGCTGGCGGCGGACGGCTGCTGCAAGTTTGAGAACCTGAGCACCTCTACGGACATTACCTACGGCTCCATCATTGCCAGCGCAGGCATCAGCTCTAAACTGCCCAAGGGCCTGATCATTGGCACGGTGGAGGAGGTGGCGGACGAGACCACCAACATCAGTACCTACGCCATTGTCAAGCCCGGCACGGATATTGCCAATATTACCGACTGCCTGGTGCTCACCGGCTTTACCCCCGCTAAGGGAGGCAAGTAATGGAACTGACAACACATCAAAAGACGGTGAAATACACGGTCTACTGTTTGGTAATCGCCGTCGCCGGCCTGTTACAGAATACCCCCGGCCTGTTTTGGCAAATCGGCAGCGCCCGCTGCTTTTTGCTGCTGCCGGTGACCCTGTTGCTGGTCATGGGCGAGCGGGAGCTGCCCGCCGCACTGCTGGGACTGTTTGCCGGGTGCGTGTGGGACCTGCACGCGGCCAAATCCGCCGGGTTCAACGCCCTGTTCTTTATGCTGCTGTGCTTTGGCGTGTCCGCGGTGATGGAGCGCTATATTCGCAGCACCTTTGTGACCCACATGCTGTTTGCTCTGCCGGCGCCCTTCCTGTACGGTCTGCTGTACTGGCTGTGCTTTATTCTCATTAAGGGCGTGGACGGCGGCACAAACACCCTGTTCACCTTTTACCTACCCTGTGCCCTGTACACAGCGGTGGTTGCCCCCATTCTTTGGTTCCTGCTGCGACCCCTGCGCCAGCGGCTGAACCGCAAGGCCCTGCAATAATGGGCATCCTATAAAAAAACGAAAGGAGAAAAGCCGATGCAAAGTCGATACAAAAGCACCCGTTCGGTCATTGCCCTGCTGCTGGTGGCAGTGATGATCATCGGCTTCTCCGCCACACTATATAAAATCCAGGTTCAGGATCACGAATACTACGCCGCCCAAAACAATACGGTCAAGACCTACAAGGTCGCCATTGAGGCCGCCCGAGGCGAGATCGTGGACCGCAACGGCAACGCCCTGGTCACCAACCGGGAGACCAACTCCATTATTCTGGACGCCGCCTACTTCCCTGCCGCTACGGAAAACGACAAGCGCAACGCCATTTTGCAAAATCTCATTGCGCTGTTTCAGAAAAACGGCGAGGAATACACGCAAAATTTGCCCTTAAAGCTAAAAAGCGGCAAAATCGTCTTTTCCGGTAAAAAGACGGACATTGCCACTATGAAAAGTGCGGATATGTTCAACCTGCAACCCTACGCCACAGCACAAAACTGCTATGACGCTATGGTGGAGAAGTACGGCCTGGAGCAATACGATACCAAGACCGCCCTGCAAATCGGCAACCTGCGCTACGAGCTGACCCGGCTGCAATTCTCCATCAGTACCCCAGTAGTGATCGCCGACGAGGTGAGCAGCGAGACGGTAGCCGCCATTAAAGAGGACAAGGACCGTTACCTGGGTGCCGATGTACAGGTGGTGACCCACCGGGAATATACGGACTCCACCCTGGCGCCCCACATTCTGGGCACCGTGCGCAAGATCAACGCAGAGGAGTACACCCAGCTGAAGAACAAAGGCTACGGCATTCACGACCAGATCGGCGAAAGCGGAATTGAAAGCGCCATGGAGAGTGCGCTGCGGGGCACCCCCGGCGAAAAGACCATTACCGTAGACAAGGACGGCCATGTGACCGAGGAGATCACCAAAGCCCCGGTACAGGGCAACACGGTGGTGCTGACCATTGACCGTGACCTGCAAGCCCTGGCCCAAAAAGAACTGAAAAAGGTCTGTGACAAAACGGATCTTTACAATTCCGCCGGCGCCGTGGTGGTGCAGGATGTAAACTCCGGCGCGGTACTGGCATCCGCCAGTTATCCCACCTTCGACCTGGCAGATTACTATGACAAATACGAGCAGCTGGCCACCAACCGGCGGCGGCCCTTGTGGAGCCGCTTTGCCCTGGGCACCTACGCCCCCGGCTCTACCTTTAAGCCCATGATGGCAGTGGCCTCCCTGGAGGAGGGTGCCATCACCCGCAGCACCATCTTCAACTGCGGCGGTCTGTTTCGCTATTATGACCAGACCTTCCAGTGCCTGTACAAAAACGCCCACGGCGGCGAGAATGTGGAGACCGCCCTGCGCGACAGCTGTAACATCTTCTTTTACAATTGTGCCAAGCGCCTGGGCATTACCAAGATGAACGAGTACGCCAGTGCCTTTGGCCTGGGACAAAAGACCGGCGTGGAGATCGCCGAGTCTGCCGGTACCCTGGCCGGGCCGGAGGAGCGTGAAGCTGCCGGCGGCGTGTGGCAAAGCGGTGATACCATTCAGGCAGGTATCGGCCAGTCTGACAACCTGTTTACGCCCTTACAGTTGAGTAACTACTGCGCCACTGTGGCCAACGGCGGCACCCGCTATCAGCTGCACCTGGTACAGAGCCTGATTGACAACAGCAGCGGCACTGTCACCGAGACCCAGCCCAAGATAGAGGAGAGCCTGGATCTGCACAAATCCACCCTTACTGCCGTGAAGAGCGGTATGCGCCTGGTGGCAACGCAAGGTGCACCCTCGCTAATCTTTAACCAGCTGCGCACCGAAGTCGCCGCCAAAACCGGTACATCGCAGGTGTTCGTCAACGGTGTAAAGAAGAACAACGGCTTTCTGATCACCTTTGCCCCCTATGACAATCCGGAGATCTCCGTGGCCTCCGTGGTTGAGCTGGCAGGCAGCGGTACTTCCACCGCAGAGATCACCTCTTCCATCATCAAATACTGGTATCAGAACAATACGGACGAAAAAACCAATCAAAAAACCGGTTCCCTGCTGAACTGACCTGTATTTTTTGTTGAATAAAACGCCAAAATATGGTATGATGAACCGTAAAACAAAAAAACAACCGCCGTTTATATAGAAACGGCTGAACCTACAGCGCCCCGGCGCGCACCTATTCGCCTAAACACACCAAAAGAGATGGAGGAGTATTATGAACATTGCGCTGATTGCACATGACGCCAAAAAAGAACTGCTGGTGCAGTTTTGCATTGCCTACTGCGGCATTATCAGCCGCCACGAGGTGTGTGCCACCGGCACCACCGGCAAGCTGGTGGCAGAGGCCACCGGTCTAAAGATCAACTGCTTTTTAGGCGGCAGCCAGGGCGGCGGCCAGCAGATCGCCAGCCGTATTGCCTGCAACGAGATTGACCTGCTGATCTTCTTTAGAGATCCGCTGACCGCCAAACCCCATGAACCCAACGACAACGACCTGCTGCGGCTGTGTGATGTGCACAACATTCCCTTTGCCACCAACATTGCCACGGCAGAGGCGCTGATCCGCGGCGTGGAGCGGGGCGACTTTGAATGGCGAGAGATCGTCAACCCCAAATACAATCACTAAAAACGCAACGGGTGAGCCAGCTCACCCGATTTTGCTGGTATTACACGAACGGAGAAAGAACTATGGCACTGATTACCAAAGCGATTAAGGGCACCAAGGATGTGCTGCCCCAGGACGCCTACAAAATCCAGTATATTGAAGCCACGGCTCGGGAAACGGCCGCCGACTTTGGATACAAAGAGATCCGTACCCCTGTGTTTGAGCACACGGAGCTGTTCCAGCGAGGCGTGGGTGACACCACCGATGTGGTGCAAAAAGAGATGTACACCTTTGACGACAAGGGCGGCCGCTCCATTACCCTGCGCCCGGAGGGCACGGCCGGTGCTGCCCGGGCATTTCTGGAGAACGGGCTGTGCAACGAGGCTCTGCCCCAAAAGGTCTATTATCTGGACAGCTGCTACCGGTACGAGAAGCCTCAGGCCGGTCGCCTGCGGGAGTTCCACCAATTCGGCGTGGAGTGCTTCGGCACCCAATCCCCCCTGGCAGACGCTGAACTAATCGCCTTGGCTTCCGCGATCTTTGACCGGCTGGGGGTCACCGGACTGCGATTGGAGATCAACTCCATCGGCTGTCCCACTTGCCGTGCCAAATATTATGACGCCCTGCGCAGCTACTTTGCTGCCCGCAAAGACGAACTGTGCGACACCTGCCGGGGCCGGCTGGAGCGCAACCCCATGCGCATTTTGGACTGCAAAAGCCCGGTATGTCAGGAGATCGCCAAGGACGCCCCGGCAGTGACCGACTATCTGTGCGACGAGTGCCGGGAACACTTTGATAAAGTACAGTCTTACTTAAAAGCGCAAAATATCGACTACACCGTAAACCCCCGCATTGTCCGCGGGCTGGACTATTACACCAAGACGGTATTTGAATTCGTGTCCGACTCCATTGGTGCCCAGGGCACCGTGTGCGGCGGCGGGCGCTACGACGGCCTGATTGACGAACTGGGCGGCCAAAAGACCCCGTCCCTGGGCTTCGCCCTTGGACTGGAGCGGCTGCAACTGCTGATGGAGGCACAGGGCTGCGCTTACCCGGAGCCGGAAAAAGCAGACCTGTTTATCATCGCCCTGGGCGACAAGGCCACCGGCAAGGCGCTGGAGCTGGCCGGGGATATGCGCAGCGAGGGCTTTGCGGTGCTGATGGATCTGAACCAGCGCTCCCTGCGTGCCCAAATGAAATATGCCAACAAACTGGGCGCCCGCTACACCGTGGTGCTGGGCGACAACGAAGTGGATACCGACCGGGTGCAGCTGAAAGCTATGGACACCGGGGAGGAGACGGAAGTAGCGCTTTCTACCTTTGTCAACGGATTTTACAGCGTCAGCATGCAGGCGCAGCTGGCGGATCTGGAGATCAACGGCGAAGCCTTTGACTTTACAAGCCTTTTTCAAACAGGAGAAACGGAATAATGGATACTTTAACGGGAATGAAACGAACAGACTACTGCGGCAACTTCACCACCGACCAGATCGGGCAGGAAGTGACCGTTTACGGCTGGGCACAGCGCCAGCGGGACCTGGGCAACCTGATTTTTATTGACCTGCGGGACCGCACCGGTATTTTGCAGCTAAGCTTTAACGACGCCACCGATCGAGAGACTTTTGCCAAGGCGCAGAGCGTACGCAGCGAGTATGTGCTGGCTGCCACCGGCACCCTGCAAAAGCGGGAAAGCGTCAACAAAGAGTTGAAAACCGGCGAGATTGAGCTGGTGGTCACAGACCTGCGCGTGCTTTCCAAGGCGCAGACCCCGCCCTTTGAAATCGCCAACGCGGATAAAGTAGGCGACGAGACCACGCTGAAATACCGCTACCTGCACCTGCGCAACGAGCGGCTCACCCAGAACCTGCTCATGCGCCACAAAATCGCCAAGATTGCCCGGGAATACTTCTACGGCCACGATTTTGTAGAGATCGAGACCCCCATGCTGATCAAATCCACCCCGGAGGGCGCCCGGGACTATGTGGTGCCGTCCCGGGTACACAAGGGCAAGTTCTATGCCCTGCCCCAAAGCCCCCAGATCTACAAACAGCTGTGCATGATCGCCGGGCTGGACCGTTACATTCAGCTGGCCCGCTGCTTTAGAGATGAGGACCTGCGCGCCGACCGGCAGCCGGAGTTTACCCAAATCGACTTGGAAATGAGCTTTGTGGACTGCGAGGACATTATGCAGATGGCCGAAGGCTTTATTCAGACCCTGATGGCACAGACCGTAGGCGTGGACATTGCCGCTCCCCTGCCTCGCATGACCTACGCGGACGCCATGGCTCGCTACGGCTCCGATAAGCCGGACACCCGATTTGATATGTGCATTGAGGACATCACCGACTGGGCCAAGGGGACGGACTTTGTGGTGTTCCAAAACGCCATTGCCGCCGGTGGTACCGTGCGTTGCATTGTAGCAAAGAACGCCGCAGCAGCCTATACCCGTAAGAAGATTGACAAATTAACAGAGCACGCCCGCGGGATCGGCGCCGGTGGCCTGGCCTATGTGCGCTGGGCAGACGAGACCCCCACCTGCTCCTTTAACAAATTCTTAAAAGCGGGCGAGTTGGACGCTCTGCTCACCCGCCTGGGGGCAGAAAAAGGCGACTGCGTCTTTATCATCTCTGACAAAACCTCCAAGGCACTGCCTATTCTGGGCGCTCTGCGCCTGATGGTGGCCAAGGAGCTGGACATCATTCCCAAGGGCAAATGGAACTTCCTGTGGATCACGGAAATGCCCTTCTTTGAACAGGACGAGGAAACCGGCGAATGGATCGCCATGCACCACCCCTTCACCATGCCTATGGAGGAGTGCCTGCCGTACCTGGATACGGACAAGGCTCGGGTGCGTGCCAAGGCCTTTGACCTGGTTCTCAACGGCATTGAGCTGTCCTCCGGCTCCATGCGTATCACCGACTGCCAGCTGCAAAACAAAATGTTTGAACTTCTGGGGCTGAGCAAGGAGGAGATCGACGCCAAATTCGGCTTCCTGGTAGAGGCCTATCAATACGCCGCACCGCCCCACGGCGGTATGGGCATTGGGCTGGATCGACTGGCTATGCTCATCTGCGGTGCAGACTCCCTGCGGGATGTGACCGCATTCCCCAAGGTGCAGAACGCCAGCGAGCTGATGAGCGGCTGCCCGGCAGAGATCGACGCCGTACAGCTGGAGGAGCTGGGTATGCCCCTGCCGGAGGCGGACGCATGAGCAGCAACTTCTTTGCCATGGTAGAGCGCATGAAGCTGATTGACCGTTGGGCACTGATGAACAATACCGGCAAGGAAAACATTGCCGAGCACTCTCACACCGTAGCGGTGATTGCCCATGCGCTGGCGCTGATCGGCAACAAGAAATTCGGCCGCAGCTACAACGCGGAGCGGTGCGCGCTGCTGGCGCTGTACCACGACACCACCGAGGTGATCACCGGCGATATGCCGACCCCGGTAAAATATTATAACGACACCATTCGCCGTGCCTATAAAGAGATTGAGGCCACGGCGGGGGATCGTCTGCTGGCCATGCTGCCGGAGGAATTCCGATCGGATTACGACCCTTGCTTTCACCCCGACCCGGCGGACAAAGAACTGTGGCAGCTGGTGAAGGCGGCGGACAAAATCAGCGCACTGATCAAGTGCATTGAGGAGGACCGTATGGGCAACCGGGAGTTTGAGATGGCTCTGCGTGCCCAGGAGGCCAAAGTGGAGGCCATTGACCTGCCGGAGGTGGCCTACTTCCGGAAAGAATTTATGCCCGCCTACTACCTGACCCTGGACGAACACACCAAATCCTAAGGAACGAACGCTTATGCAAACCGCTTCTTCTGCCCCCCGCAAGGGGGCGTTGACCCGCGCACTGTCTGCGCCCGGCACAGCCAATGGGCTGATCCTGCTGGGCGCCGTGTTGCAGGTCCTCTTTTTTATACTTTACCTGATCAACGGCGATGTGCATGTGGACGAGGCTATGCTGGTACTCAACGCCCGCAGTTTGGCGCGGGAGGGCACAGACATTTTCGGCCAGCGTATGCCGGTGTATTTTGACACCTGGCTGTACGGCGGCCAGTCCTCCCTGGCCACCTACCTGGCAGCGGCGTTTATCCGCCTGTTTGGCAACCAAATTTGGATTGCTCGGCTGCCCTTGGCGCTGACCGCCTTTGCCAGTCTGTTCGCCCTAAAAGGGCTGGTGCGTCTGCTGTTTCCCGGCCAGTACACGGTACAAAATACCGTCCTTCTGCTGACAGCGATCGAGCCGTGGCGGCTGTATCAATCCGCCTGGACTCTGGACTGCGCCTACCTGCCCTTTGTGCTGCTGTTTGCCCTGTACTTTTTGGTGCACGCGGTGGAAAAGCCGAAGGCACGGCTGCTGTTTTACACCCTGTCCATGGCCTGCTTCGCCCTGGGGCTGTACGCCTATATGGCGGCAGCCATTCTGATCCCGGTGCTGCTGGTAATCCTGTATCTATCTCTGCTGATCAAAAAGAAAATGAAATTCCGTTACGCCCTGTGGTCCGTAGCCGTATTGGCTGTGTGTGCTCTGCCGTTTCTGCTCTTAGGACTGGTGCAGGCGGGTCTGCTGAAGGACTGCAACTTCCTGGGGCTGTCCATCACGGCTATGGACAGCTACGCCAGGGGCAACAGCACCACCATTTTTGGCGCGGCAGGCTCTGCCGGCGCTGTCTTTCAGCGAGCATTCTCCAACCTGGGCGGCGTGCTGTACAACAGCCTGGTACCGGATTTAATGCTGCTCCAAAGCGCCCGCTATCCCACCCTTAGCGGCAATGTAAGCAACTATCCCTTTGGCCACACAGTGGCAGGGCTGCTGGCACTGGCGGGGCTGCTGCTGTTTTTGTGGCCCATGAAGCACCGCAAGGCCGATACGGACTTTGCCAAAACCACCACCGCCCGTGTGGTGATCGGCAGCTTTTTAGGCGCGTTTTTGGTGTACGCCATTGTGGTCAGCTACGCCTCCAACGCCATGTACCGCTACGCAGCCTTTTATCCGCTGCTGCATATTTTGGCCGCCTTTGGGGTGTGCTGGCTGCTGGAGAGCTTTTCCTCCCCGGCGGTGCCCCGCCTGCTGGCCGGGCTGGCCGTAGTGTCCTTGGCGCTCACCGGCTTTGCCTTTGGCAACTTTGCCACCCACAACAGTGCCCTGTACGGCAAAAGCTTTGAACAGGCGCTGACCGCCGCCAGAGACAGCGGCAGCAGCGAAATTCTGCTGGTAGACAGCCAGGACCCGTACTTTAGAGAGCGAGAGAGCGTATTCCTGCGTTTTTATGCGGATGACAAAATCGACCAAATGACCCCACTGGAGCCAGAGCTGCGCGCCCGTGGCGGGCTGAGTGCCGGTAACCCGGATGTGGCGCCCCGCCTGCGCCCGGTAACCAAGGACGGCAGCTGGCGCTATGTGCAGGTGGAGGAAAACCGCGACTTAACCGACGACTGCTACATTTTCTTTGGCACCGTGCCCCAGCTGGATAAAACCCGACAGCAAGAATACGCCGTAAAGAATTATAACGACTTCTGCGTGACCCTGGTGCGGAAGAAGTAAGATTTCCTCCTTGCGGCGAACGAATAACAGTGCAATCCCTCCGTCAATGCCTACGGCATTGCCACCTCCCTTTGCAAAGGAGGCAAATCGGTTATAAAAAAGCCCCCGACTGTGTACGAAATCTGTACCCAGTCGGGGGTATTTTCTGTTTGTTATCGCTTACGCTCTGGCTTTTTTGATGTTCTCAATAAACTTCTTGCCGGTCTCGGTGATCTTGGCATAATCCCCGGTCTTGGCACCGGCGGTCAGGGAAGAACCGGCACCAACAGCAATGGCGCCTGCCTTAATCCAATCGCCTACATTGTCCACATCCACGCCGCCGGAGGGCATGCACTGGGCATAGGGCACCGGGCCGCGCAGGGACTTAATGAACTTGGGACCAAGCACATCGCCGGGGAACACCTTCAGCACGCTGGCACCGCAGCGCATAGCGGCAATGGCCTCGGTCGCCGTGCCCACACCTGCCATAGCCGGCACATCATAAATGTTGCACACAGCGATGATCTCCGGGTCAAAGTGGGGCGACACAATATACTGGGCGCCGTTGAGAATGGCGATCCGGGCAGTGGCCGGATCCAGCACCGTACCGGCGCCGATGGTCACATCCGTGCCCTCGTACTTCTTTACCATCTGGGAAATCAGCTGGTCCGCATTGGGCACGGTAAAGCACAGCTCCACGGTGGTCACGCCACCGGCCACGCAAGCGTCTGTAATCTTGGCAGCCTGCTCCACAGACTCCGCACGGATCACAGCCACGATCCCAACATCTTTAATTTTGTTCAAAACTGCTTCTTTAGACATACAATACCTCCAAAGCCCGCTGCGGGGCTTATTTTTTCATTTTATACGCTAACCCTTTCGGCGGCATCCCTCAAAGCGCGCTGCTCGCCGGTACGTTATCTTTGTTTATCTCTGCACTCTGGCGCCTGCACCATGGACTACGGACAGTCACGCTGCTGTTAAGGTCAGACAATACACCCACTCAGTTGCGCAAGGCTCCCCCGGAGCCTTGCTACCAAATCTGCCGTGCAGATTTGGACACTCGTGCATCCCTCAAAGAGCGTTGCTCGCCGGGGGTTATCTTTGTTTATCTCTGCACTCTGGCACCTGCACCATGGACTTTCGCTTCTACCTCTTTGAGGGATGCCATGCTGGTATCCCCGGGGGTAGTCATAGCCAATGCGCCGTGAACCACGCCATAGTTCACCGCCTGCTGGGCGTCGCCAAAGGTCATCAAACCGTAGATCAAGCCGGAGGCAAAGCTATCGCCGCCGCCAACACGATCCAGAATTTCCAATCCCGAGAACTCCATGGACTTGTAGATCTGGCCGTCTGCCCAGCAAATGGCTTTCCAATCATTGACGGTGGCGGTCTTTACAGTACGCAGAGTGGTGGCGATCACCTTAAAGTTGGGGTACGCCTTGGTGGCGGCCTCGATCATCTTGTAATAGCCGTCCATATTCAGGCTCTTCAAGTCCTTGTCGTTGCCCTCAACCTCCAAACCAAGGCAAGCGGTAAAGTCCTCTTCATTGCCGATCATTACATCAATATACTTGGCGATCTCCTTGTTTACTTCCTGGGCCTTTTCCTGGCCGCCGATGCCCTTCCACAGAGAGGCACGGTAATTCAAGTCGTAAGACACCACGGTGCCGTACTTCTTGGCAGCCTTTACTGCCTCCAGCACCACGGCAGCGGAATTCTCCGACAAAGCGGCGTAAATCCCGCCGGTGTGCAGCCAACGCACGCCCAGAGTGCCAAAGATATAATCCCAATCCACATCGCCGGGCTTCAGCTGAGAAATGGCGGTGTTGCCCCGGTCAGAGGTGCTGACAGCGCCGCGAATGCCGTAGCCCCGCTCCACAAAGTTCAGTCCGTTGCGCACACTGCGGCCAATGCCGTCAAAGGGCACCCAGCGAATCAGGGAGGTATCTACCCCGCCCTGGAGAATCAGATCCTCCAGCAGGTAACCCACCTCATTCTCTGCAAAAGCAGTGACCACGCCAGTGCGCATTCCAAAGCAGCGGCGCAGCCCGCGGGCCACATTATACTCGCCGCCGCCCTCCCAGGCACGGAAGGTGCGGGTAGTCTTGATCCGTCCCTCGCCCGGGTCCAGGCGCAGCATGATCTCGCCCAACGAAATCTCGTCGAACTTACATTCTTCCTTGGGTCTTAATTTCAAATCCATTTTTATCTCTCCTTATGCAAAATCAAAATAGGCAATGGCGTTGTTGTAGCTAATGCCCTGTACGATCTCTTTCAGCATCGCGTCGTCATTGGCGTACCAGCCTTGCTCCACCCAGCGACCGATCAGAGCGCAAAGAATGCGGCGGAAGTAGGCGTGGCGACCGTAGGAAGTAAAGGAGCGGGAGTCCGTCTCCATACCCACAAACTTGCCCAGCACGCCCAGGTTACCCAAACTCTTTAGCTGGGCGGTCATACCGTCCATGGTGTCCAGGAACCACCAAGCCGGTCCATACTGAATTTTAGACGCCGCCTCCGTGGACTGGAAGTTACCCAGCATGGTCGCCAGCACCGTGTTGTCCTTGTCGTTCAGGTTGAACAGAATGGTCTTGGGCAGGCTGTCCGTGCTGTCCATGGCGTCCAGCAGGCGAGACAGGGGCCGTGCCACCCGACCGTCGTCCACTGAGTCAAAGCCGGTGTCCGGCCCCAGGGCGCGGAACATTCGGCTGTTGTTGTTACGCATGGCACCAATGTGCACTTCCATCGTCCAGTGCAGATCGTGGTACATTTTGCCCAGTGCCAGCAGCACCGGGGTTTTATAGATCTGCGCCTCCTGCTCCGTCACCGGCGCCCCGGCCAGTGCCTTGGCAAAGACAGCCTGCACCTGCTCCGGTGCAGCGGGGACGTAGGGCGGCACATCAAAGGCCTGATCAGACACCCGGCAGCCCACAGAATGGAAGTATTCTGCCCGACTGCGCAGGGCGGCGATCACATCGTCCACCGTATGAATTTCCATACCCGCTGCGGCGGCCAAAGTGGCCATATAGTCCGCAAAGTCCGGTGCCTGAATATGCAGTGCCTTATCCGGGCGGAAGGTGGGCAGCACCTTGCAGTCAAAGTCCGGCAGATCGGCGATCTTCTTGTGATACACCAGGTCGTCCGCCGGGTCGTCCGTGGTGCACAGCACTTTGACCTTGCTCTTTTCAATCAGTGTGCGGGGGCGAAAATCCCCGGCAGGGATGGCCGCGTTGGCTCGGTCGTAAATGTCATCTGCCGTGGCGGCAGACAAAGGGGTATCAATGCCGAAATACATCTGCAATTCTATATGCGCCCAGTGATACAGCGGGTTGCCGATGGCGTATTGCAGGGTGTAGGCAAATTTTTGAAACTTCTCTCTGGGGCTGGCGTCGCCGGTGCAGTACCGCTCGTCCACACCGCAGGAGCGCATGGCCCGCCACTTATAATGATCGCCGGACAGCCACAGGGCGGAAATATCCGTAGGCTGGGCGTTCTCATAGATCTCCTTGGGACTTAAATGGCAGTGATAGTCACAAATGGGCAGCGCCTCACAGTAGTCGTGGTACAGGTGCCGGGCCGTTGGGGTATCCAGCAAAAAGTCCTTGTCCATAAAAGGCTTCATCTTAACACTCTTTTCTATACAAATAGTCTGCGCAAAAGGGGTGCACACACCCAAAAAATCCCCGAATACTCGGGGACTTTTTTGAATCACACACCGGAATAGGCGTTAAAGCCGCCGTCCACAGGAATGTTCACGCCGGTAATAAAGCCGCTGTACGCCTCGTCACAAAGGAACAGCAGCGTGCCGGCCAGCTCCTCCGGCTCGCCAAAGCGATCCATCGGCGTAGCAGCCAAAATCTTGCCGGTGCGGGCAGTGGGGGTGCCGTCCGGGTTCCACAGCAGAGTCGCATTCTGCTTGGTGGAGAAAAAGCCCGGCGCAATGGCGTTGACACGAATACCCATATCCGCAAAGTGCACGGCCATCCACTCAGTAAAGTTCTTTACCGCAGCCTTGGCAGCGCTGTACGCCGGAATTTTGGTCAGCGGACGAAACGCATTCATAGAGGTAACCATCACAATGCAGCCCTTGCCCTTCTCTGCCATATCCTTGGCAAAGATCTGCGTGGGGATCAGGGTGCCTAAAAAGTTCAGATTAAATACAAAGCTGATGCCCTGGGGATCCAGATCGAAGAAGGTCTTGACCTCCGGATCCTGCTGAGCCAAATCAATCTTTTCCAAAGTCTCCTTGGTGGTGGTGCCCTTGGGGTTGTTGCCGCCGGCACCGTTTAACAGAATGTCACAGGTGCCCAGCTTCTCGGCAATCACATCCCGCGCGGCGCGCATAGACGCCGGCTCCAACACATTGCAGCCCACGGCAATCGCCTGTCCGCCGTTGGCGTTGATCTCGTCGGCCACTGCCTGGGCAGCCGCTTCGTTCAGATCCAGCACAGCCACCTTGCAGCCCTGCGCCGCCAAGGTTTTGGCAAAGCCGCCGCACAGCACGCCGCCGCCACCGGTGACCACGGCCACGCGGCCCTTTAAATTCTCGTGATTAAACATGGTTTCTACTTCCTCTCTATTTACGCCCTGCGGGATTTTTCTACCGCTTCCCACAAGCCGTTCAGGTAAGACACACCCAGTGCTCGGTCAAACAGACCATAGCCGGGTCGGGCGACTTCGCCCCAAATCATACGCCCATGGTCCGGGCGCACATAGCCGTCAAAGCCCTCCTCTTGCAGGGCCTTTACAATCTCATACATATCCAAAGAGCCGCAGGCGCTCTCATGTGCCGTCTCGTTAAACCAGCGGTCATTGATCGCCACATTGCGCAGGTGGGCAAAGTAAATGCGATCCCCGGCAGCGTGGATGATCTCCACCATATCGTTCTTGGGACTGGCGCCTAAAGAACCGGTGCACAGGGTCAAGCCGTTATACTTGCTGGGCACCATGGTCAGCAGCCGCTCTACCGCCGCCTTGTCCGTAATAATCCGCGGCAGGCCAAAAATGCCCCATGGCGGATCGTCCGGGTGAATGGCCATCTTTACATCGCATGCCTCACAAACGGGCATAATCGCCTCCAAGAAATACTTTAAGTTGGCCCACAGATCCTCGGCGGTCACATCTTTATACTTTGCGAACAGCTCTTTGATCTCGCCCATACGCTCCGGCTCCCAGCCGGGCATAGCGTAACCGTTAGAGTTGTCGTCGATCTCACGGAACATATCCTCCGGGGACTTGCCCTCCACCTGCTTGCCGTCATAGCTCAGGCAGGTAGAACCGTCCGGCAGGGGCATATACAGGTCCGTGCGGGTCCAGTCAAACACCGGCATAAAATTATAGCAAACGCAGTCTATGCCTGCCTTTGCAAGGTTTCTAAGCGTTTTGCAATAATTCTCAATATAACGGTCGCGGTCACCGCAGCCCAGCTTAATATCCTCATGCACCGGAACACTTTCAATCACCGAGAGGGCAAATCCTGCCTGCTCCACCTCGTTTTTGAGCGCAAAAATGCGCTCCTCGCTCCATACTTCTCCAACCGGAACGTCATAAACAGCTGTGACTATCCCCTCTACTCCGGGAATTTGACGAATCATCTCTAAGCTGACCGAATCGTCCTTTCCGTACCAGCGAAATGTCATTTTCATGTTGTTTCCTCCAATTCTATTTTTCTATGTTCTTTTGCTGACCGATACATGGCAAATAGCGCCCTTGCAGAATGCAGTGCGTCCTCTAAACGAAGATACGATCTCCCCTGATAAAAATCTGAAATCACCTGTACATGGCTATTTCCCCAATATGACTTGCCGCACTCCGGCTTAGTATCGCTTGCAAGGATGTCAGCCTGATTATCCGAGATCCGCGCAAGCATTCCGTCAGCATAACGAAACAATCCCTTTTGAAAACGCAGCTCCAGCCGGAACGGATCGTTCACGCTGCTTGCATTCGTGGCATAAAAGATGCCGCGTGCGCCATTTTTCATCCAAAAAACCGCATCTGCCGTATCCTCCACCTCAATATGCAGCGTCTTTGTACTGATGTCGCACCGGAGCGCAGCAATGCCGCCACCTAACCAATCGCACAAATCCAAAAGATGCACCGCCTGATTGATCAGAACACCTCCGCCCTCGGTTGCCCATTTTCCGCGCCATGCGTCAGCCTGATAATAGTCATCATCCCGTGACCAGGTTAAAAAGGCAGAAAGCGACACAAGCTCGCCATATTGTCCGCTTTTTACAATTTCAGAAAGCTTCTGCACGCAAGGGTTCATCCGGTTTTGCAGAATGGCGCAGACGCGCCTGCCAGTTTGCCGATAGACTGAGAAAAGCTCTGAAAGCTCTGATTCTCTCATCACAACCGGCTTTTCTAATACAACATCCTTTCCTGACATCATGCAGGCAATCGCCATGGACTGATGCAGATAGTGCGGTGTGCAGATATGTACCGTGTCAATTTCCGGATCGGTCAGAACCTTGGAGAAATCATAAATGGCTTTTGACGAATATTTCTCTGCAGCAAGGTCAGCACGTTCCTTTTGCAGATCGCAGACAGCATAAAGCCGGGCATTTTCCACATGCTCCAAAGCCTGCGCATGAACCGGTCCGATTGCTCCAAAGCCGACAATACATGCATTTTTCATCGCTCAACAAAACCCCTTTGTTTTCAGATTCCGATAGCTGATTGCCAGGCTTTCAAACGGATCGCGGCGGCAGATATCCTGCTCCACCAAAGCCGCCTGACACCCTGCCTCCTCACAGGCTGCGAAAATCTCATCCCAGTTAAGATTTCCTTCCATGACCTCTGCCATACATGCGTCATTTCCAAAAACGGCAAGATCTTTAAAATGAATGATCTGTGCGCGCGAGCCTAACCGCCGGATCACAGCAGCCGGATTCATTCCGGCAATTGCCAGCCAGTAGACATCCACAATAAATCCGAATTTTGCATGCTTTTCAAGATATTCAAAAATCAATTGTCCGTCCGGAAGTCTCTGAAATTCCAGTGCGTGATGATGATAAAGAAATGTGATTCCCTCTTTTTTTAGCTGTTCTGTCACCTGATTCAGCTGTACCACAAAACGTTCCGGATCGGATAGATGATCTCCCGGATGTCCCAGACCGGCAATCGGACAGCCAAGCGTTTTATGATATTGAATCACATCCTCCGTCTGTTTCAAAAAAGCGTCAACCGGCTTGTGGGTGCAGTAGATCTCCATGCCGTACCGATCGCAGAGCGCTTTCAGATCCTCCGGCGGAATCGGTCCGACCGCAGAGATCTGAACCGCCTGATATCCGATTTCCCGAAGACGCTTTAACGTGTTTTCAAAACCGTCTCTCGTCTGGCAAAAATCACGAACAGTAAAAAGCTGTGCGCCAATTTTTTTCTTCATCTGCTTTTCCTCCTTAATAGGTTCCCTCTGTTCCAACCGTGATCTGCCGTTCCTTTTTCACTACGGTGGAATGCTTGATTTTATCCTGTAAAAGCTGGTAAAACTCCTCTGCCGGAAAGTTTTTCACATCTGCCCAGCCGTCTGTCCAGGCTGAATAGTGAATTGCGTTGGAAATCGTCAGACCGCGGACTCCCTCATATCCGGGCGCTAAGAGCGGCGTTCCGTCTAAAATGGCATTGCAGAAGTTCTTTAAAATTCCCGTATGCTGTTCTCCGCCGTCAGAAGCAACCGGAATGGTGCAATCCCAACATTCCGGAACACCAAACGGCGCGGTATTGTTTTTGTTAAATTCACGCTCGCTTACGGTATTCCGCCGGAATGTGATTTTTCCTTTTTCCACAACCAGCAAACCCATATCGCATGAAATTTCCAGACGGTTCATCCCCGGCGCTTCTCCGGTAGAGGTGATATAAACGCCGGTCATGCCGTTTTTATATTCCATAAACGCGGTCACATCATCCTCCACCTCAATATCGTAATACTTTCCAAAGGATACATGCGACATAATCCGGTCCGGCATGCCAAACATCCACTGCCACAAATCCAGCTGATGCGGATTCTGATTGATCAGCGTGCCGCCGCCCTCTGTTTTCCAAGTTGACCGCCAGGTGCAGCTGTCATGATATGCCTGAGATCGGTACCAGTCGGTCACAATCCAGGATACGCGCTTAATCTGTCCTAATGCGCCCTCCTGTATCAGCTGACGGATTTTCTGATAAACCGGATTGGTGCGCTGATTGTACATAATCCCAAA
>OIYV01000457.1_pt1 | contig 23575 bp, 6 predicted proteins | sample 1588251 | NCBI WGS metagenome assembly OIYV01 (sample SAMN03283282) | human gut metagenome | biome: human-associated habitat; material: feces | host: Homo sapiens | place: Peru | collected 2012
CAAATGGTTCAGAATCTGATGTCTTTCTTTCAACTTCATTTCCATCTTTATCAACACCTTTAATATTTTCTATATCTAATGGTGATGGCATATAAGCAACTATCGCATCTAATAATTCTTGCACCCCTTTATTCTTATATGAAGAACCACAACATACTGGAACAATTTCATTAGCTATAGTTCCTTTTCTTAATGCAGAATGAATTTCTTGTTCTGTTAATTCTCCACCGTCCAAATATTTCATCATTAATTCGTCATCTTGCTCTGCTACAGCTTCTAATAACTTTCCTCTATATTCATTTGCTAATTCTTTCATATCTTCTGGAATATCTGTTTCTTCAATAACCTTACCTAGGTCATCTTTATGCACAAATGCTCTCATTTTTATTAAATCTACTATTCCTACAAATGTATCTTCTGCACCAATTGGTAATTGGATTGGAACAGCATTTGCTTCTAATCTTTCATGCATTTGTTTTACACAACCATAAAAATCAGCACCTGTTATATCCATTTTATTTACATATGCCATTCTTGGTACTCTGTATTTATTTGCTTGTCTCCATACAGTTTCAGATTGTGGTTGAACTCCACCTTTTGCACAAAAAACTGTTACTGAACCATCAAGAACTCTTAAAGAACGTTCAACTTCAACAGTAAAGTCAACGTGTCCTGGTGTGTCTATTATGTTTATTCTATGGTTTAACCAATTACAAGTTGTTGCTGCTGATGTTATTGTAATTCCTCTTTCTTGTTCTTGAGCCATCCAGTCCATAGTTGCTGCACCTTCGTGAGTTTCTCCTATTTTATGTGTTCTACCTGTATAAAACAAAATTCTCTCCGTAGTAGTTGTTTTTCCTGCATCTATATGCGCCATTATACCTATATTTCTTGTTTTTTCTAATGAACATGGTCTTTCAGCCATATACTTTTAACCTCCTTTTACCATTTATAATGTGCAAATGCTTTATTAGCTTCTGCCATTCTATGCATATCTTCTTTTTTCTTGAATGCTCCACCATTGTTGTTAATTGCATCTATAATTTCTGCTGCTAGTTTTTGAGCCATTGTTTTTTCATTTCTCTTTCTAGCATATAACACTAACCATCTTAAACCTAAAGTTTGTCTTCTTTCTGGTCTAATTTCTAATGGAACTTGATAAGTTGCTCCACCTACTCTTCTTGCTTTAACTTCAAGAACTGGCATAATATTCTCTAAAGCTGCTTCAAAAACTTCTAAAGGATTTTTTCCTTCTTTTTCTTTAATAATGTCAAATGCATCATATACTATTTTTTGAGCAACTGATTTTTTACCATCTAACATAATATTGTTAACTAATTTTGTAACAACTTTGCTATTATATATTGGATCTGGTAATACTTCTCTTTTTGCTATATATCCTTTTCTTGGCACTATTCTTCCCTCCTTAAATTTTATTTGATATTTTATTTATAAAATATCTAGGTACTCTCAAGAAAGTCTTTCTTTCTTGCGCACAGTGCTATATAAATCTATTCTAAATTTAAATGCCTTAATTTAGTAAGAATTACAAGCACTAATTTTTAAATTTTGTAGCTAATTTTTTTATTTTTTAGGTTTTTTAGCTCCATATTTAGAACGCGCTTGCATTCTATCTTTAACACCTGCTGTATCTAATGTTCCTCTGATAATATGGTATCTAACACCTGGAAGGTCTTTTACCCTACCACCTCTTATTAATACAACACTGTGTTCTTGTAGGTTATGTCCTATACCTGGGATATAAGATGTTACTTCATAACCATTTGAAAGTCTAACTCTGGCAACTTTTCTTAAAGCTGAGTTTGGCTTTTTAGGTGTAACTGTTTTAACAACTGTACATACTCCTCTTTTTTGTGGAGCTCTATTGTTTGTTAATTTTTTGTTTTTTGAGTTCCATCCATGTTGAAGTGCTGGTGCTGTTGATTTTGTTACTCCTGTTTTTCTTCCTTTTCTTACTAATTGATTAATTGTTGGCACTTAAATTTCACCTCCTGTTTAATTATTTATTCAAAATTTGCCTAATTTGGTAATATATTCGAACATATGCTATTATAGCATCTTTGATACATAAAGTCAATAGAAAAAGGCAAGTTTTCACTTGCCTAGTTTAATAGCATCAACATATTCAATAGCTTTCTTTGAAACATCTTTTATCTTCATTATTTCTTGTTCATTTATTAAATAAATATTTACAAGCCCAAACATTCTTTGCAATAATGACTGAGTATAGTATATATTTTTATACTGAATCTTTTTTTCTCTTTTTGTGCATGTTTTATTCTCTATATTTATATTGTATATCGCTTTCTTACTTTTTATTAATATTCCAATAAATATTAATAAAAAGATTATTACAACTACTACTACGGAAATTATACTACTTCTTTGCCAAACATCTTTTACTGTATACTTAGCAAATTTAATATAAAATTCCCAAAATATAAATAGTCCTGCCAAAGCTATAAAAGTTAAATATGTAATTAATTTTCTAGGATGCCACCGAACTTTTATTTTTTCTATCTTTTTCATTTGTATATTCCTCCTTATTTTTAGGAACAAACGACCTCTCAAATATTTATTTGAAAGGTCTTTTTATTTATTTACATTTTTATAATACTACTTTTTTTTAATTTGTCAATACTATATTTGAATTTCGTCATCTTCTTTTGTTGTAGATTCTTGGGTTACTTTCTTGTCTTCTTTTGTTGTAGATTCTTTTGTCATTTCACTTAATGCAACAGCTGTATTATAATCAAATCCTAATCTTTGAATATTTCTAACATCCATAGTTGCTAATTTTGCTTTTTGTTCATCTGTTAACTTTTCATAAGCTTCATTATATTTATTTTTTTGTTCTAATTCTATATCATTTGCCTTTTGCTCTTCTGGAGTATATTCTATAGATTCATAAAACCTCTCTTTTCTGCTTTTTGTGTCTTCTTGTCTTTCATTTTTCTCATTAATCATTTTAGGTTCTTCTTTTTTATTAAACTTCGCTAGAGCTTTATTTTTTATTTTTCCAAAGAAAGATTTGATTGTATATAACTTTTTAGCTCCTATCACTTCATTGCCATCTATTTTGCTTTCTTTTAAAGCTACTCTATTCATTAAAGCCATGTCTTTAAATGATAAGTTTGAATTTTCTAAATCATGTTTATATTCAAAAGGAAATTCTTTTTTCTCTATCAAACTATAAATGTATTCTTCTGTCATTTTTTCATTTTCATTTATAGCTTCTAATATTACTGGATTAATTTTTCTTTTTAACATAAATTGATTTATTCTTGATTCTACTCCTGCCTTTTCCATAATTTCTTTAAGATTAATTCTTTTATATAATCCTTTTCTATTCTCAATTGCTTCTTTTATATCTATCTCTTTTTTATTATTTTTAAATGTATCAATGTATGCTTTTCCTGTAGCAGCTTCAATATGAATAGCCTTAACAAAATCTTGTGAATTAGAATATATGTCCTCATATTCCTCTTCCGGATCATTTGCTTTATTATCTTCTTGTTGCTCTTCTGGCTTATCTGTTTTATTATCTTCTTGTTGTTCTTCTGGTTTGTCTGTTCCATTATTTCTTTGTTGTTCTTTTGGCTTATCTGTTTTATTATTTTCTTGTTGTTTTTCTGGCTTGTCTGTTTTATTATTTTCTTGTTGTTCTTCTGGCTTGTCTGTTTTATTATTTTCTTGTTGCTCTTCCGGCTTGTCTGTTTTATTATTTTCTCTTTCACGCATTTTATTAAAATCAATAGCTGTAAATGTACTAAGTTGTTGATTTAGTTCGCCCTTAAACTTTGAATATTCCTCTATTTTTTTATTCATAGCATTAATTTCTTTATTTATTTTTCCAATTTCCTGTTCTTTTTTTTCGCTTTCTTTCCTTAATTCTAACCACTCAAGAGGATTTTCTTTATCAGGTTTTGCACTAAATTCTTGTTCTTTGAGTTCGTTGCCCTTAATTTCATATTCTTTTCTTTTTATTTCTAGTTTTCCATCTTCAACTTCTCTTTTCATAGCTTCAATTTCCATTGTAATGGTTTTGAAGTTTTTATCTGTACAGAAAAACTTTTTATCTTCTTTCGCTTTATTAATTTCTTCTTTAATTTTGCCATTTTCTTCTTCCAGATTTTTTTCTTCTTGTTCTATTTGCTTTCCGTATTCAGCTTCTACTGCAGCCCTATCTAATTTATATTCAACATCTTCTTGATTTTCTTGCATATCACTCTTAAGTTTTTCTATTTTAACTTTTGTTCTCTTTTCATTTTGTTTCATTTGTGTTTCCAAATTAGGTACCTTATTTTTAAGCTTATTATACTCATCAATTAAAGCTTGTGTTTTTTTAAATTCACTAACATTTTTCATATCAAATCCCCCTATTATTTATATTTTTCATTATAATAAATTATTTCTTCTTTCAAATTAATTCTTTATTTAAAATAAGTATACATATTTATTATACTTTTTTTAATACTTTTTTTCAACCTTTTTATCCAATTTTATACATTTGTAAACTAATTGTAATAACTTTGTAAAATACATTATTTATATCTTTAATTAAAATACCCTAAACTTCTTTCAGCTAATTTAGCATATCGTTCTTTTTTATCCCTTATTTTTCTTCCTTCTAACTCTGGCAATATTCCAAAATTAGCATTCATTGGCTGAAATCTTTCATTTGGAGTTGATATATATTTAGATAAAGCCCCTATTACCGTATTTTCCGAAAAAATAACTTTTTCTTCTTTTCCTTTTACTTGATTAACAGCATTAATGGCTACTACCATTCCAGAAGATATCGACTCAACATAGCCCTCAACACCAGTTATCTGGCCTGCAAAATAAACATTATTATTGTTTTTAAGATTATATGTTTCATCTAATAATTTACTTGAATTTATATATGTATTTCTATGCATTACTCCATATTTTATAAACTCTGCTTCTTCTAATCCTGGTATCATTTGAAAAACTCTCTTTTGCTCTCCAAATTTCAAATTAGTTTGAAATCCAACAATATTATATATACTTGCTTGTTTATTATCTTGTCTTAGTTGTACTAATGCATATGGCCTTCTTCCTGTTCTTGGATCATCAAACCCTACTGGTTTTAATGGTCCAAATCTCAAAGTATCAATTCCCCTTTTGGCCATTATTTCAACTGGCATACAACCTTCAAAGATTTCTCTCTTTTCAAATTCATGAAGTGTAACTACTTCTGCTTTTACAAGTTCATTCCAAAATTTCTCATATTCATCCTGATTCATTGGAAGATTAATATAACTCTGTTCATCTTTTTCTTGAATTGCTAATCTTTTTTTCCATTCTTCTATACTTTCATCTTTTTTCTTTTCTTGGCTGTACCTGTCTCCATAAAATGCAATTTTAAAATTTATACTATCTTTATTTACAATTGGCGCAGCCGCATCATAAAAATAAAGCTTGTCTTCTCCTGTTATTTTACCTATATTTTTTGCTAACCCTTCTGAAGTAAGAGGTCCTGTTGCTATTATCACAATTCCTTCTTTTGCTAAAGATTCTATATCAACAATTTCTTTACGAATAATTTCAATAAATTCATTTTTTTCTAATTCACAAGTTACTTTTTTAGAAAAACTTTCTCTATCTACTGCTAAAGCCTGTCCTGCTGGAACTCTTGTTTCATCTGCAATTTTAATTAATAATGAATCTAATCTTCTTAATTCTTCTTTCAATAAACCACATGCATTTGTTAGCAAATTTGATTTAAAAGAATTGCTACATACAATTTCAGCAAAATTTTCATTTGAATGTGCTTCTGAATATTTTATTGGCTTCATTTCATATAATTTTACTTTTATTCCTCTTTTAGCAATTTGATAAGCTGCCTCACATCCAGCTAATCCTGCTCCTATTACAGTTATATAATCTTTCATTATCTTTCTTCTACCTCGGTAACATAATTTCTTTGTACATTTATTTCTTTATCTTGAGTTTTATATTCTAATTCTGATGCTGGCATCCATCCATATATACTTTTACCATCAACAGACATAGTAGATAAAACCTCTTGTATATTTTCATTATTCTCTATATATGTTTTAAACTCATTATAATCAATTCCTTGTTCTTCTGCATATTGTTTCCAAGTTTGCCCTACTTTTGTGGCCTTTAATATTGATTTGCTTCCATCTTTATTAGTTCTGATTAAAGCTCTATTATATATCGAAACTTCAGTATCTTCAGTAAAAATACCATAATTTCCTCTACCATCAGACACTTCTGTGTATTTGCTCTGTGCTGGAGCTATAATATGTACAAGTACATCATCTTCATTCTTATCATTTGTATTTTCTTCTTTAACTGCTTCTTCTGATTTTATATTTTCGTCCATATTCAAAGAATTTTCTTTTTTTAAATCTTCTGCCATTTTTATTAATTCATGCTCATTTACAGGTGTTTGTTTTACAGTATCTATATAGCTGTTTTTTGTACTTTTACTTTCAGTATTATTTTCATTCTGATTAGCAGAAATTGTTCCAGGAAGTAGCATTAATGATCCCATTCCAAAAGCTGCTATCCTTTTTAATAATTTCTTTCCATTAATTTCCCTGAAAAATTCTTTCATCTTTCCGAATCTGTTTTTGTTTCTTTGCTTTTTTATTATCTCTTTATTTCTCTTCTTTTTTTCCATCATTTGCTTAATTTTCTGCCATCTTCCAATAGGTCTCTCTTCTTTAATATATATGTACTCTAAACTACCATCTGGACCATAAACTCTTTTTATTTTTTCATTTTCATCATCATCAATCTTATTATAAATTTCTGATTTACTTTCATTGTTAACAACTTCGTCTAGTTGTATATTTTGTTTTGAAACGTCCTTGCTTCCTTTATAACAAACGTCTTTTACTTGTTTACGTATTTCTAATACCTTTTCCTGTAGTTCTCTTTTTTCTTCTCTAGATATATTTACTAATTCCTGTCTTTTTTGATTTAACATTTTATAATTATTAACTAATCTATCAATTCTTTTTTCAATATAACTTTGTTTCTTATCTTTTTTTATATCTTGGTTTATACTATTTATTTGATATTGAATATTCCTTATATCTTCATTCAATTTTCCTATATGTTTGTTCAAAACTTTTTTATCCATTTCAATTCTCCTTATACAACATATTTTTATTATCTGTTCTTTACATAATGTAAAATATGGTTCTTTCTAAGTTTAACATAAAATGGCAAAAAAATCAACCTTATTATTATTTTCAAAATTAAAATAAAAAAAGACATACTAAAGCTTACCATATGTTACTTAAATATATAGAAAATCACGGAATATTTCAAAGAAATTTATGTATCCATCTCTTCGTTAACACAAAAAATAGCAAATTAGAAAAAAGAATTTTCCAATTTGCTATCATAAATACCTTATCAACATTTTCATGTTCTGTCTCATTTATTTTAAAACTTAATATAGTTTGTAGGGTCTACATCATTTCCATATCCACTAGCTTTTCTAATTTCAAAGTGTAAGTGATGTCCTGTTGAGTTTCCTGGGTTAGGGTCAGACTCCGGATCTCCTCCCTCTAATCCAATTACTTCTCCTTGTTTTACTTTGTCTCCGGATTTTACATTTATTTTTGAAAGATGTGCATAGAAGCTATATATTGTTTCCCCATTAACAATATGTTTTATTTCTATACAATTTCCAAATCCATTTTGTACTCCGGCAAATGTCACTTCTCCATCAGCTACTGCTAATATTTCTGTATGGTGTGTTCCTGCTATATCTATACCAGTATGTTTTTTTACAATTCCTGTTGTTGGATGTTTTCTTGTTCCATAATTTGATGTTATTGTGTAGTTACATGTAATCGGTAATATAAAGCTTTGTTCACTTGTTGTTTTTATTGACGAACTTATCATTAATCTTCTAGTTGTATTGTTTGGATTAACCCATTCTATTGTTTCTGCTTTTTTACCATAATTTTTCTTTAAGATATCTCTATCTAATTTATTTACTACTCCATCCTCATTTAAATCATAAATTGCTCTAGTTACTTTATCTTCATCTGTAATAATTTCCCCATAATTATTATTCAATGCTACTAAATCATCTATTTCAATTTGTTCTTCAAGTGTTGATTCTTCGCTATTTTTAACTACGTTTCCAGCTATTAATTTATGCTCATCTAATATAGTTTCTTCTCCTTTTATAACCTCAATTCCTGCAACTTTATAATTTAGATATCCATCTTTGCATGCTACTAAATCATATTTTCCACTTTCTTCTATTGTAATATTGAATGTTCCATCTTCTTCTGTTTCCATCTGTTTTACAGGGTTGATTGTATCTGTTGATTTGTATAATTTAATTGTTGATTTATATTTTTCTTCTGTATTTTCTGTTAATATTTTTCCTGATATACTTGCTATTTTTCCTATTTTTATAGTGTATTGTTTTTCTTCTCCTGCTTCTGAAGTTATAGTGTAATTTACATATGTTATATCTCCTGTAAGTGTTGCTACTGTTGTTAATTCTCCTGTTGATGTTTGGTCACCCAATTTTACAGTTGAATATTGGCTTTCTGGAGTTATTTTTAATGTAACTTCACTAGTTTCTTCTTTTGCCATTATAAAGTAGTTTCCATTTTCGTCTATTACTGCTTCTTTTGTTATTTGTTTATTATTATCTTCATATGTTCCTTCAACTTTTGCAGTATTATTATTTGTAGAAAGTCTTGTAATTACCAAAGTACTATTTTCAACAGTTTCATCTGCTGAAACAACTGATATTGGTACCTCTATAGTTTTTCCTGCTGATTTTGTGTCAATATCAAGATTATATTCTTTTCCACCTAATTCATATTCTAGTGTGTTATTTATATCTACAGTTGCATTAGCATCATTTGTTACTACTTTTATTGTTCCTGATGTAGCGGTGTCCAAAATACTTACATTATATTTTCCATTTTCGTCTTTACTTAATGGTTCTCCATCATAACTTACAATTGCACTTGTATCATTTGATAATCTTTGTAATATAATATTGTATGTTTCTACTGTCTTACCATCTGTTGCTGTTACTACTACTGGAACCGTTATTTCATCTTGTTCTAGTTTCAAATCTACCCATGCTTCTGACTCATTCATAATGGTATCATTGTCACCTATTTTTACACTAGCATATGGATATTCTGTTGTTACTTTTATTTTTGCTTTATTCGCTAATTTTTTGATATTTTTTCTGTATATGTCTGGTCTATCTTGGTCTGGAAGAATTTTTACATCATTTACTACCACTTGTGTTACATTAACATTTGATGATTTTTTGATTAATAGTAATTGACATTTTTGCGTTGTACCAGTTTCTGATGTTATAGTAAATGGTATTGTTTTTCCATCTTGTCCTTCTTCTAATGTTGAATATGTTGTTATACTGCCAACTGCTGTATTTTCGTTTATTTCTATAGTTGAGTTTGTATTTCCAGCCATTATAAATATTTCATGTTGATCTATGTCTTTGTCTACTACTGCTTTGTATGTATTTGTTTCTTTGTCATAGTCTGTTATTTCTACATCGTCTACTATTAAAGAATCTACTGCTGTTGATTTATCGATTTTTTCAAGTTCTATATATTCAACATTTGTTATTCCTGTTTGACTTCTTATTGTTATTGGTATTACTGTTATTTTGTCACTTCCAAGTTCTACTGCTTTTTCACTTTGTGTTTGTTCCTCTTCATTTAATGCTATTCTTACATAAGCATATTGATTATTTGAAATAACCTTAATTACTGGCTGTTTATTTTCGTCTATAGTTGTTTTGTATCTTCCTGTTTTTTTATCTTTTTTAAGTTCATTTCCATTTACATATACATTCTTTAAAGAATTATCACTTGATTCTTTTATAATTTCTAGTGTATATTGTTCCTCTTCTCCTGCCTCTGAAGCAATTGTTATTGTAACATTTGTTTTTTCTTCTGGTAGTGTTTGGATAAAGTTTAATGGGTTTCCAGTTTTTTGGCTATCCCCTACGGTTACTTTAATATTTGATAATTCGCTTTTTGCTGTAACGTCAACAGTTGCTTGAACTGCAGATTCTTGTACAAAACTTCTATATGTTTTATCATCTATCTTTGTAGCCTCTAAGTTGTTTACTCTTATTGTTCCAACATTGTTATCTCCAGATTTTACAGTTATGTATAATTGATATTCATATTCTGTTCCATCTGCAGCTGTTAATTTAACAGGGACTTCTAAATATTGTCCTTCTTCAATATTTTGTATTGTTGCTTGTTGTTCTCCTACTGATGATGTTCCTCCATTTATTTCTATGCTTGTTGTCTCTTCTTGTGCTTTTGCATAAATGTCTACATATGTTGGTACATTACCTATTGTTATTTCGTAGTTTCCATCATCACGTTTTTTAGCTTCTTTTCCTCTTACTTGTAATTTTTCTAGTTCAATATCTGATGAGAATTGTGAAATTGTAATTGTTCTTGTTTCTTTTTTGCCTTCTTCTGAAGTTACTGTAAATGTTATTATCTTTTTACCTACCCCTGGTAAATTGATATTGTCAACTGTTATTGTTTTTTGTCCATTATGTTCAACTTCGTCAATTGTTGCATTGATTTCAGTTTTTTCACTTTCTGCTACAATCTCCAATGTTGTTGTAGTTAGCGTATTTTCTAATGTGATATTGTAGTTTTTGTGTTTTTCGTCATATGTTGATGTAATATCTGTTCCATTTACTTTTACGTTTTCTACATTTAAGTTATTGTCTTTTCTGTAGATTTTTACTGTTTTTATTATCTCTTCCCCATTTTGAGATTTAACTGTAACCTTAACTTCTTTTGTTTCTTTTGGCTCAATTTCATATTCTTGTGTTTGTATATTTTCTGTGCTATATTCGCCTTCATCAAATTTAATAGTTGCATATTCATTTTCTGCTTTAACTTGTAATTCATATTTTTCTGAATCTACTGTGATTACTTGTGTTTCATAAGTTTGTGTGTCTGTGTTTTCTGTTAAAGTTTCCCCATTTACTTTAACATATTCTACGTTATTGTTTGTAGATTTTTTAGTTATGTTTAATATGTATGTACTTGTTTCTGCTTCTTTATTCGGATTGCTTACTATTATTTTATATGAATCTGTTTCATATTTTATATTTTGTGTAAGAGTTATTGTTCCTGTTTGTGATATTATTAGTTCATTATCTTTGTATACACTTACTTTTGCTAGAGCATTATCTGGTGTTATTTCTATATTTGCTGTGTCGTCTGCATCTACCCATCCATTGTAAATAATTTCACTATTGTCTTGTAATTTTGCAACGTCTCCGTCTGTCTTTATTTCTGCTAGTTCTGTACTAAATTTCTTTGTTATTTCAATAGTGTATGTTTTAGTTGTTTCCCCATCTTCTGCTAAAACATCTATTGTGAATGATTTTATTTGACTTATATCTATAGATTTGTTTTCTATTTTGTTTGGTGTATATTCAGTCTCTGTTCCTAATTTTATCTTAGCATTTTTATCTTTCGTTATTGCATCAATTGCAAGTGTTTGTAGTCTGTCATCAACTTGTACTTCGTATGTAGATGATGTTATTTTTGAAACTTTTTTGATGTCTTCTCCTTTTATTTCTGCTATGTCTGTATTATTAGATTCTTTTTCTATTTTCAAGATTGCAGTTTTTGTTGTTCCATCTTCTGCTTCTATTAATATGTTTACTTCTGTAATTTCGTCTAATAGTGTTACTGTTGATGTATTATTTCCTACATTTTTTTCTCCACCTGCTATTGATATTTTTGCTTTTTCGTCTTCTGTTGTTACTGTAATATTTGCAGTTTCTGTTCTTTTTGTTTTAGTATGATATGTTCCATCTTCTTGAACAGTTGGTTCATATTCTGTTTTATCTTCTGCTTCTACTTTTATACTTAAGATATTAGTGTTTCCACTTAATCTGTTTATTGTTAATGATTTTTCTTCTGTGTTCTTTCCATCTTCTGATACAACTTTTATTGTATATTCAGTTTTGTCTTCTGTTATTTTTCTTTTTATTGTTACTTGGTTTGTGTCTTGTGTTTCGCTATCAACTGTCACTTTTGCATTATCATTTTGTGATTCAACTCTTATTTCTGCATCTGTAATTGTTGATTTAACATTTGCTGTATAGTTTCCATTTTCGTCTGGTTCTATTTCTTGACCATTTACTTGAACTGTTCCTATATTTGCAATGCTTGATTTTTCTATAATAGCAAGATCATATGTACTGCTTTCAATTCCATTTTGTGCTGTTACTGTAATTGGTACAATTGTTTCTTTTCCTGATTTATTTTCTGTTGCTTCTACTGTTCCTACTTTTGTAACATCTCCAGCTTTTATTCCTAGTGTTATATTTGCTAAATCATCTGTTGATTTTGCAATTATATCATATGAAGATAATTCATTGTCGACTTTTATTTCATATCTTCCTTTTATTGAATTATAACTTGCTGACTCATTTCCTACTGTAACTTCTTTTAATCCTGTTTCTGCTGGTAATGTGTTTATTTTTAATGTGTATTGTTTTTCTGTTCTATATTCAGTTTTTACAGTTATTATAGCTTCTGTTAAACTTGAATCTAATGTTATTTCTTTTGTTGCTTCTTTTAATGAATATTCGTCTTCTCCTATTTTTACATTAGTGTTCTCATTTACTGCTGTTGCCTTTATTTTTAAAGATGTTACTGCATTTTGTAATTGTACTTCATACGTGTTTTCTTCTGTTTTTGAAATTTCTGCTGGAATATCATTATTTCCTAATAATTCATTTATTGCAACTTCGTTTAATTCTGCATCATCTGAACTTCTAATAATATCTACAGTGTATTCTTTTTCTTTTCCACCGTCTGCAGTAATTACTTTTACTGGTACTGTAGTTTCTTTTTCTGTTAATGATATTGTTTGTGTGCTTGTTCCAATTTGGTAATTTCCTGCATCTATATTATCTTGTCCTACAGTTATCTTACTTTCAGCATTTATACAGTTTATTGTTAAATTTGTAGATGTATATGTGCTTAAAACTCTTATTTCATATTTTGTATCCTCAACTTTTTCTGCTTCTCTTATTGTTGTTTCGTTTACTGCAAAAATATCCTTTAATCCTACTTCTGTGTCTCCTCGTTTTATAATTAACGTATATTTTTCGTTTCTTCCTGTTTCATTGTTTTTTATTTGGATTTTATATGCATTTGTTTCTGCATTTACTTCTACACTTTTTTCTAATGTTGATTTTTCTTCTGTAAAGTCTGCAAGAGAAATCGTGTCTTCTGCATTTTTGGTTGTTATTTTTACCATTGCATTGTTTACACCTGTACTCACATATGCTGTATATACATTATTTATTTCTTTTATAGTTTTTCCTTCTACTTGTAATTCTTGTATTTTGCTATTTGTTCTTTGTTTTTTTATTGTTAATGTATATTCATTTTGTATTGAACCATCTTCACTTTCTACTTGTATTGTTGCTGATGTTGAATCTAATACTGTTTGTATGTCTTCTTTTATTGTACTTTCTTGTTTTTCTCCACCATTTATTCCAACTTTTGAAGTAGTAAAGTTTGCTATTGCTTCTATAGATGCTAAATCTATTTCGTCTGTTATAACTGCTTCATAGTTTTTATCATCTATCTTTTTTGCTTCTTTTCCATTTACCATTACTTTATTTAATGTTGCAAGATATTCTTTTGTATATACCTTTACTGTATATGTTTCATCTCTACCAGATTCAGATGTTATTTTTATTGGTATTTCTTTAATTGGTTCTTCCATTTCAAATGTATATGTTTGTTCATGTTCTTCTTTTGCTTGTCCGTCTATACTTACATATGCTTTCTCGTGATTTGTTGTAACTTTTACAACATTTTCACCTGTACTTGGAACTATAGTCTCATATATTTTGCTTTCGTTTTCTGTTATTTGTTCGTCTGCGCCAGTATCTGCTTTTTGTATTGTTACATTTTTTATGCTATTATCATTGCTAACTCTTACTATTGTTAGTGTGTAATTTACTTCATTTCCTGCTTCTGTTTTTACTATAAATGGTACTTCTGTTTCATTATTTAAAATGTCTATTTCTTTTGTAATTATTCCTTTTTCCCATGTTGCTCCGTTGTCTATACTAATTTGGTCTGTTCCAAGTTTTGTTTTTATTTGTACTTGTGATTTTGTAGTGTCTTCGTCTACTGGAACTTTTGCTTTGTATTTAAAGGCTTCTGTAACTTCTGCTTCTGCTCCTGTTGCTGTTATACTTTCTATTCTGTCTGTATCTACAGGCACAACTGCTCTTGTTCCCTTTTTTTCTTCTCCTGTTACTTTATCTGTAACTATAAGTTGTGTTGTTCCAAGACTTGCACCTTGAACTTTTCCATTTTCTAGGATTGACAAGATTGCAGTATTTTCTGCATCCCATTTATATTCATCTAATTCTTTGTTTTTGTCTCCAAATACATTAAATGTTTTTGCTTTTATATTAATATCTTCTATTTCATTAATCTCTAAAGTATTGTTTTCTGGATCTATTTCAAAGTTTCTGTCTCCAACTAATGTATGTACTAGACTATTGTATTTCGTTGTACTTTGGTCATTTTCACTTGTTCCATTTCCAAGTTCTCCACGTTTGTTATCTCCTGCAGAATATATAAATCCAGTATTTGAAATTATAAATGTGTTGTTATATCCTGCTCCTATTCTAAATACATTAGTTCCATTTTCTAAAACTTGTGTAGGATTTAAAACTTCTTCTGTAGAGTTTAATCCTAATTGTCCATTTATATTTTCTCCCCATGTGTATGCTTTTTCGTCTACACTTTGATACATATTTACGTTATTTTGAACAGATATATCAATTGCATTTTTGATGTTTGAAACTTGTGTAAGTTGTCCATCTTGATATTTATAAATAGTTCCATCTGCTCTTAAAATTAGTAAATAGTTTGTTCCTACTTCTACTTTTACTGCATTTGTTACTCCTGGGATATATCCATTTAATATTTTTCCCATTCCATATACTTGTCCATTTGTTGTTACAAATGCAGATTCACCTTTTCCTGCAGAAATTTGTATAATAGTGTCTCGTGGCATAGATATAACTACTGGTTTACTTGTGTCTTTTCCTATATGTTTTGATGATAATTCTCCATTTGCATTTGAACCCCATCCATATACAGTTCCATAACTGTCTAACGCTATAGAGTGTGTTTCACCTGCTGAAATTGATGTTATATCTGTTAAGCCTTCTATTTGGACTAATTTTGCTTTGCTTTCGTAACTTCCTATTCCTAATTGTCCATAATTGTTGCTACCAATTGCCCATGCAGTGCCGTCTTTTCTTGTTGCTAATGCATAGTTCTTTCCGGCACTTATTGAGTTATATGTTGATATAACATTTGTACTTACTGGTACATTAGAATCTGCAAGTCCACTTGCATCATATCCCCATGTCCATATTGTTCCATCTTCTTTTAACCCTAGTGCATAGTTCTTTCCTGAAACAGCGTTTGGAGCTACATGTGTATTATATTCTATATTGTTGTCTACAACTCTTATTATTGCTACACTTTCTTTTCCTGTCTTTTTGTCTTTTACTTTTACCCATGTTGTTCCTTCACGTATGCCTAACATGTTTCCGTCTTCGTCTATTTTTGCTATATCATTATTATAACTTGTGTATTCAAAATCACTCTTGTCGTTTTGTTCTATATAAATCAAGTTGAACTTAAATTTTGCATTTGCTAATATTGATTGTACTTCACTTTTTACTATTACAATTTCCATTGTATCTAGTGATGATGTGTCACTTCCTACTAAAATTGGTTCTTCTGATTTTGTTCTGCTCTTCTTTTCTTTGTCTCCGTGGTTATAATCTCCACATGCCCATACTGAACCATCTTCTTTTAGGAATGCTGTGTATGTATCTCCTGCAGATACTCTTATTACATTATTTATTAAAGTATTTTGTTCAAATGTAGTTTTATTTTCTGTTGTTCCTAAACCTAATTGACCATTAGAGTTTGTTCCTGTTACATATACATTGTTGTTTCCATCTCTTAAGATTGTATGTGTCTTTCCTGTTGAAGCCTGTCTTATATTTTTAACATCTTTTAGTTTTGTTGGAACATTCTTGTTTTCTTTGTCTCCTGTTCCTAATGTTGAATATGTGTTACCTCCCCAAGTATATACATATCCATCTACTGTTGTTGCTATATTTGAGATATCTCCTGCATCTATTGTTCCTATTTTGTCTTTTATCTCTACTTTTTGGAATTCATTTATTTTGCCTATTTCGTTGTTTCCAATTCCTAATTGTCCATATAGATTTGATCCTGTTACAAATACTTCTCCTGCTCTGTTAAGGGCAATATAATGGCTCTTTCCACCTGATATGTCAATTATGTCGTGTATTCCTTTTACTTTCTTTGGCAATACTTTATTTGTATATGTTCCTAATCCTAAGTCACCATATGCGTTTAATCCCCATGCATATAGTTCGTTGTTTTCTGTAATTACCATTGTGTTGTTGTTTCCTGCAGATATTTTTATAACTTTTGGTAAATTACTTACTTTGTATGGTGTATATTGGTTTGCTCTTGTATTTCCTATTTGATAGTTATTGTTTCTACCCCATGTCCATACATTACCATTACTGTCTAATGCTACATTGTGATTTTCTCCTGCTGCTATTTGTGTAATAATTGTTCCTTCTGGGAATGTTACTTCTACTGGTTCATCACTTGTTTTTACTGTCCCATTTCCTAATTGTCCATATGTATTATCTCCCCATGTAAATACTTTTCCGTCTGTTCTCAAACTTATAGTGTGACTTCCATTTGTAATTACATTTGGTGATATTGTACTTTCATTTTCTGTTTCTGGTACAACTTCTACTTGGATTACTCCTATATTATCTGTATTTTCTTGATTTGCAGTAACTATTGTAGTTCCTGTCTTTTTACCAGATAATCTTATTTTGAATTTTTTGCTTTCGTTTTGTGTTTCATCATTAACGTCATTTTCTTGTATATCTTCTAATGTTGCCACTGATGTATCTTTTGATGTGTAATTTATATTCTTAATATCATTATTAAATATATTAAAGTAATCTACATATCCTTCTATTGTTGTTCCTTGGTTTACTTTTAGTGTAACATTGTTTGTATTTGTTCTTATTATATCTTTTCCTACCATTACTGGTATTATGCTATTTTTGTCGTTTCTGCTTCCTAACTCACCATTTTTTCCATATCCAAATGCATCTACTTCCCCATCTTCTTTTATTGCTACTACATGGTTTGTTCCTATGTTTGCAGAAATTACATTTTCAATATTTTTATTTTCTTGTGGTGTGTTTACATCTAGTATTTCTTTGTTTTCTATTCCTAACTCATTGTTGTCATTCATTCCACAAGCATATAATTTTCCATCTGTTGTAACTATTACTGTTGTTTTGTCTCCAGCCTTAATTTCTTTTATTCCTGTAAATATGTTTTCACTGTTTTTTCTAACTGCTACAGGTGTTGTCTCGCTTGGTACATTGTTTCCGTTTGATAGTTGTCCATATGTATTGTCACCTATTGCATATGCTTTTCCATCATTTGTAAGCATTACAGTATGGTTTGTTCCTTCGTCTAAGTCTACTATTTTTCCAACTATAGGTAATTGTTCTTTTGTTGAAATGTTGTATACTTTTCCGTCTCCTGTTAATACATATTTTGATGTTATATCTACTGCATTTTCTGGTAAGTCTAGCAATTGTGCTCTTGATGAGTATCCGTTTCCCCAAGCGTATACTTTTCCTTTTGATGTTATTGCAAAACTTACATTTTCTCCAGCTTCTACTTTTACAATGTCTTGTAATTGTTTTCTGTATATATCTTTTACAACTACTGGCTCTTCATTGCTATATCCGCTTCCTGTTCCTAATTGTCCTTTTTCTCCATATCCCCATGCATATACTTTTCCTGTTTTGCTTAAAGCCAATACATGATAGTTACCTACTGATATGTCTTTTATTGTGTCTTCTATTTCTGTTTTGCTTCCGTCTTCGTTTTTTATTGTGTTTTTTATAATTTTTACTTTTTGTGGTTCATTATATGAGTTTGTATCTCCTACTCCTAGTTGTCCATATTGATTTTGTCCATGGCTCCATACTGTTCCGTCTGCTTTTAATTCAACTGTAAAGCCATCTCCTGCTTCAACTTTTGGTGTTACTTTTCCGTTTTTTGGTAATACTTCTACTTCCACATTTTTGTTAAATTTTTGTATTTGTGTATTTAGTGTTCCTATTATTCCCTCATATGTAGCATTTAACATCGTTTTTCCTATTGCATTTCCTGTTACTGTGTTTCCTGCAAGCGATGCTATTGTTTCATTTTCTATTGTTTTATTCACTTCTCCTGATGCTTGTTTGTTATTTTTTAAATTAAATGAACTACTTAATGCTAGACTTATATCTTTGCTTTCTCCAACATTTAATGTTATTCTTGCTGGTTCACATGATATTTCTAGTTCACCTATTTTTTCAAATTTACTTCTTGTTGTTGTGTCTTTTAGTCCTAGTTGTCCATAATCATTTAATCCAACTGTGTATACGTTTCCATCCCAGTCTACTATTGCAGTGTGTCCACCTTCTGATGCAGCTACAAGTTCTGTTTTGTATAAGTCTTGTATCTCCACTGGTTTATTTGAATGTACTGTATTTGCAGTTCTGTAGTCACCATAGTATCCAAATGTGTATACCTTACCGTCTTTATCTGTGATTATTGAATAACTATCCCCTGCTGATATATCTACTATATTAGTCATATTTGATTTTCCATCTGGTGTTACTACTTTTACCGCAGTCGATGATGATGTGTTATTTCCATTTCCTAGTTGACCATATGAGTTACTTCCCCATGCATACACTTCTCCATCTGAAGTTAATCCTAAATAATGATTATATCCTGCTACTACTTTTATTAAGTCTTTTCCATATGATTTTGTTTCATCTAGGTTATATGCTTTTCTATTTTCTGCTAATACTAAGTTACCAGAAACATCTATAATTTTTCTTGTAAAGTTTAGTTTTACAGGTTTTGCTCCATATCCGCTTCCCCAAGCATATACTTCGCCATTTTGTGTTAATGCTATTGTCATATATTTGTATGCATTTACTTTTGCTATATTTTCCAATCCTGTAACTTTCACAGGTACTAGAGAATCTTCTCTTGTTCCATTTCCTAATTGACCATTACCATTATATCCCCATGTGTATACTTCACCTTTTTCTGTTAAAGCAATACTGTGGTAATATCCTGTTTTTACATCTGTTATTTTTTCCTTTATATCTGTTATTTGTTGTGGTTCAGAGTATTCTGTTGTATTTCCTAATCCAAGTTCTCCATCATTATTTTGTCCCCAACTCCATACTGTTCCGTCTTGTTTTAGTGCTACAGAAAATTTATATCCTAAACTTACTTGTATATTGCTATCGTTTACAACTTTTACCCAGATGCTTGTTGTTCTTTTTGTTGATGTGTCTGTTACTTTTATTTTTGTAATTCCTTGTTGTTTTCCTGTTATCATTCCTAGAGTTGTCAATTCTGCAACGTTAGAGTCTTCTATTTCGTAATTTAGTGTTCCAACTTTTGTTGTACTATCCGTATATACATTCATATCGTCTTGAATATTGAATAATAATGGATTTATTTTTTGGCTCTTATCTACCCCTACTGTTATCACTTTTTCTGGATAGTTTAGGAATCCATCTCCCATTTTGCTCAAATATGTTGCACTTGTATTTCCTGAGTTTCCTATTTGTCCATATGTGTTATCACCTGATACCCATACAGTTCCATCTTTTCTTACTATACCAGTGTTTCTATCTGTATCAGACATTTCGCCAGTTTTAATTAATATTGCATCTGTTACTTCTGTTCCATCTTCATTTAGCATTGGTTTTAATTTTGTTAAATTTGTTGTTGTTCCATTACTTAATTGTCCATATCCATTATATCCTGTTGTATATACTTTTCCGTCTTTACCTAATATTGTAGTTATACTTGAATTTAATTCTCCATATTTTGCTTTTATTTCTGTTCCATCTTCTAATGTTAATTTTGTATACGTTGTTCTGTTTGATGTATCTCCTACGCCTAATTCTCCATATCTATTTCTACCTGCTGTCCATACTGTTCCATCTTCTTTGATTATTAACGTTGAATCATTTCCTGCACATATTTTGTTTATGTCATTTCCAACTTTGCGTGTTCCTGATGGTGCACTTGTTGTATTCCCATCTCCTGATTGGCCATAATTGTTATATCCTCTTTCAAGTGTATTTGAATTTGATTGCATAACTGCCATAAAGCAATCCCCTGCACTTACTGATATTGCATCTGTACAGTCACTCATTTTTGTAGGATACACTTTTGATGTTGCTGTATCATCAATTTGATTGTAGCCTCCGTATCCCCAGCCATATACATTTCCATTTTTGTCTATTGCATATCCATTTGCTTCTCCACTTGCAATATCTATAATGTTTTCTAAATATCCGTTTCCATCAATTTCTTTTACTCTTGTTGCATAACTTCTATATGTCTTGTCTCCTACACCTAGTTCTCCATTTTCATTTTTTCCCCATGCATATACTTCACCTGTTTTTGTTAATGCAATTGTTGAATCGTCTGTTACATCTATTTTTATTACATTTTTCAAATAAGTATTTTCATCTATTTTTACTTGTACTGATGTATTTCTATTTGTTGTATCTCCAACTCCTAATTGTCCATAATCATTTTTTCCTGTTGCCCATACAGTTCCATCTTCTTTTAGTGTAATTGTATTTCCATATCCTTGTCCTACTACTGGAACTGTAATTGCTCCTTCTTGGTTTCTATATATATTTATTATTGCTTTTGCTTTTAGTCCATTTTTTGAGTTGTATCCTGTTATTGTAGTATAACCTAATGTTTTACCTATTGCAACACCATTTTCATCTATTGTAGCTACATCTTCGTTTGATGAAGTCCATTTCCAATCACTTTGGACTGGCTTTTCTTTTACAAATACATTGAAATTTACTGCACTTATTACATCTATATCAAATTTTTCTCCTATTTTAATGTATTCGTTTTTGGCATTTAATTGTACGTCATTTATACCAACTTGTGTTAAATATTTTGAATTTATATTTGTGCTATTTCCTAATTGACCATAAGTGTTATTACCTGCTGACCATACTGTTCCATCTTTTCTAATTATTGAAAAAACTGATGGATAATATGCTGTGTCTGAATCTAATATTTTTTCTGGCATTACTAGTGCATCTGTTACTTCTGTATTATCATTGTTTAAAAGTGGTATGAATTTGGTAGAATTTGTTGTTGTTCCATTACTTAGATGTCCTTTGGCATTATATCCTGTTACATATACTTTTCCATCTGATGTCATTACTGCGGAATTATTTCCACCAGTTGTAACGTATTTTATTTTTGCTTTTGTGTCTATGCTAATTTCGGTAAATTTTGTTTGAGTTGTTGTATTTCCTATTCCAAGTTGTCCATTTCCATTATATCCAGTAATATATGCTTTTCCATTTTCTCTTAAAATTACACTACCATAAGCTGCTAATTTAAAGTCATTAATATTTTCCCCTATTAATGTTTCATTACTTGATGTTGTTCCATTTCCAAATGCTCCATAGTCGTTTTGTCCCCATGCTATTGCTTTTCCACTTGCTGTAATTAGCCCAGCATTATAATATCCTCCTGTTATTTTTATTGCATTTTTTTGTCCTAAATATGTAACGCCTTTGGTACTTGCTGTTTGTCCTAAAAATAGAGTGCTATTTGAGTAACCACAAATATATATTCCACCATCTTTGTCTAAGTACATTGTATCTGAGTGGTTTGCAATTACATCAATAATATTTTGTACATATCCTGTTCCATCTTGATTTTTTACTTTTGTTGCATAAAGTACATTGCTTGTAGTACCTTGTCCTAGTTGACCTTTTGGATTATATCCCCATGCATATGCTTCACCATTTGTTGTTAGTGCTACAGTGAATAAATTTGATGTTGATATTTTTCTTACATTTGTTAAGTATGTGTTTTCATCTATTTTTACTTGTACTGGTTTGTTGCTATTTGTTGTTGTTCCATTTCCTAATTGACCACAATCGTTTTTACCTGTTGCCCATACTGTTCCGTCTTCTTTTAATGTAATTGTGTATTCTGGTCCTACTTCTATTTGTGGTCTTGTTATTGCTCCTTCTTTATTGCTATATACGTTTATTATAGCTTTAGCCGTTGCAGCTGTTTTTGTGTTGTACCCTGTTATTGTTGTGTATCCTATTGTTTTTCCTGTAACTGTTCCATTGTTGTCTATTGTTGCTACATCTTCATTTGATGATGTCCATGTCCAACTTTCTTTGTTTGATGAATCTTGAATAAATGCATTTATGCTTTCACCTTCTGTTGCTTTTATTTCTAATTTATTGCCTATTTTTATGTATTCATTTCTTACATTTAATTTTACCTCATCTGCTCCTACTTTTGTTAAGTATGTTGCATTTAATGTTGTTCCATTTCCTAGTTGTCCATATGTATTTTCTCCTACTGTCCATATTGATCCATCTTTTCTTATTAATGCAAAAAGTGTATGTTTTACATTTGTTGCATCACCTATTTTTTCTGGTATTACTAATGTATCTGTTACTTCTGTATTGTCATTATTTAATAATAATTTAAATTTGTTAGAATTTGTTGTTGTTCCATCACTTAATTGTCCTTTTTGGTTATATCCTGTTTCATATACTTTTCCATCTGATGTCATTATTGCAGATGTATTACCACCAGGTGCAATATATTTTATTTTTGATTCTGTATCTATACTAATTTCTGTATATGTTGATTTGCTTGTTGTGTTGCCTATTCCAAGTTGTCCATAATTATTTAGACCTGCTGAATATACTTTTCCATTGTCTTTTAGGAACATACCGCTATAGCATGTTAATTTAAAGTCATCTACATCTTCGCCTATTGTTACTTTACTTATTATATTATCTGTTGTTGTTCCATTTCCTAATACTCCATATGAATTTTTACCCCATGCTATTGCTTTTCCACTTGATGTAACTATTCCTACAGTTTGATATCCTCCTGTTATTTTTATTGCATTTTGTTGTCCTAAATATGTAACACCTTTTGTACTTGCTGTTTTTCCTAAATATAAAGTCGTGTCTGTGTAACCGCAAATATATAATCCTCCGTCATTATCTAAGTATAATGTATTTGAATGGTTTGCAATTACATCAACAATATTTTGTAGTGGTCCTGTTCCATCTTGATTTTTTATTTTTGTTGCATATAAAACTTTGCTATTTCCTTGTCCTAGTTGTTCACTTCCATTATCTCCCCATGCATATACTTCTCCATTAGTTGTTAATGCCACAGTATAGTAATTTGATGTTGATATTTTTCTTACATTTGTTAAGTATGTATTTTCATCTATTTTTACTTGTACTGGTTTGTTA
>OIYV01000458.1_pt1 | contig 23574 bp, 24 predicted proteins | sample 1588251 | NCBI WGS metagenome assembly OIYV01 (sample SAMN03283282) | human gut metagenome | biome: human-associated habitat; material: feces | host: Homo sapiens | place: Peru | collected 2012
AAAAAAGAAAAAAATTATGTGCATAAAACATAATTTTGTTTTCTTTTTTTCTTTTATTTATATGAAAGAAAGGATTATTTTAGTATGAAGAAAATAGAAATAATAAAATCATCAGAAGAATATACAGAAATAATAAATACCAGCAAATCAAAAAAAAGTAAATATTTTAGTGTTTACTATCGTAAAAATAATAATAGTAATAGATATGGAATTACTGTCCCTAAAAAAACTGGAACAGCAGTAACTAGAAATAAAATCAAAAGAAGAATAAAAAACATTATTGATAATAACAAAAAAATAGTGCATAATGGGTATGACTATGTTATAATTATTAAGAAAGGGATATTAGAATTAACATATGAAGAAATGGAAAAAGAATTGTTAAAACTAATAAGTATAGGTGATAATTGTGAAACAAAATAAAAAAGCAATCAAAATTATGTTAATAATATTAAGTTTAGTAATGTTAACAGGATGTACAAAAACATTAACTGATGAAAATAAAAAGCCGGTGAAATATGAGGAAACTGGTAAGGCACTTACAGAAAATGTATTATGTAAACCAACTGATGAAAAAGTTATCGAATTATATAAGAAAAATAATGTTGATGTTGATAAATTACCAGCATGTGAAACATTTAAGCCATTTGACGAATATGAAGGATTGTGGACTACAATTTTTGTAAAACCATTAGCATGGGCAATAATAAATATAGGCTTATTACTAGAAAAAATAAATTTAAGTAAAGGAATAGCAAATGGACTTGCACTAGTAATATCATGTCTAGTAATAAGATTGATATTATATCCACTTACCAGAAAGACTGCCATGCAATCTGAAAAATTAAAAGAAGTACAACCACAACTAGAAAAATTAGAAAAGAAATATAAAGATAAAACAAGCGAAGAAGATCAAAGAAGAAAAGCTGAAGAGATGATGGCAATATATTCAAAACATAAAATTAATCCATTATCAAGTTGCCTACTATCATTTATTCAAATACCACTATTATTTGCCTTCTTAGAAGCAATAAATAGAACACCAGTAATATTTGAAAATAACTTCTTAAAACTAGATATGGGAACAACAATATCACATGGAATAATGTCTAACCTTTGGTATATATATGTGTTATTCTTAATATTAATACTAGGAACATCATATCTATCATTTAGAAAAACATTGAAAGATCAAACAGCTATGGCCAAACAAATGAAAGGTACAATATACTTTATGCTAGCAATGATTTTAGTAGCAGCATTTAGTTTACCAGTAGCATTAGGAATATATTGGATAACATCATCAGTATTCACAATAGTACAAAATGTACTAGTGGAAAGAAAGAAGGTTAGCAAGTAATGAATAAATATTATTATGAAGGAAAAACAAAAGAACAAGCAATTGAACTAGCATTAGAAGATTTAAAGATAACTGAAGAAGACTTAATAATAAATAAAGTTGAAGAAAAATCTAATTTACTAAAAAAATCAGTAACCATTGAAGTACTAAATATAAATGAAATTATAGCATTTATAAAAGAAACAATAAGTGAGATAATAAGAAAAATGTCTGCGGAAGGGAATCTTGAAGTTAGAAGAAGAGAAGAAAATATAACAATTACTATCTTTTCTGACAATAATGCTATACTAATAGGAAAAAATGGAAAAAATATGTCGGCATTACAATTAATAATAAGACAAATGGTAAACGCAAAATTAAGTAAACCATTATCAATCATAATAGATGTAGGAAACTACAAAGAAAAAAGAGCTAGAAATATAGAATATTTAGCAAAAAAACTTGCTAGAGAAGCTTATAAAACAAAAACAGAAATAACAATGGATAGTATGAACTCCTATGAAAGAAGAATTGTTCACTCTATTTTAGCAGATGACAAATATGTTTATACCGAATCGATAGGAGAAGAGCCAAATAGAAAAGTAGTAATAAAATTGAAAGAAGAAAAATAATTCTTTCTTTTTTTTCTATATTGTGATAAAATACTATGGAAGAAAGAAGGAATACTATGGAAGATACAATTGTAGCAATATCATCATCATCGGGTGTTGGTGCTATTTCAATAATAAGATTAAGTGGTAATGAAGCAATAAACATAGCAAGCAAAGTATTTACTAAGGATTTAACAAAAGTAGCTTCCCACACCATTCATTATGGTTATATCAAAGATAAAGAAGAAAAAATAGATGAAGTTTTAGTATCAGTAATGAAATCTCCAAAGACATTTACAAGAGAAGACATAGTAGAAATAAATTGTCATGGTGGATTAGCACCTACTAATAAAGTGTTAGAAATATTATTAGAAAATGGTGCAAGATTAGCAGAACCAGGAGAATTTACCAAAAGGGCTTTCTTAAATGGAAGAATAGATTTATTAGAGGCTGAAGCCACAATGGATTTAATATCTTCAAAAGCGGAATCTACTAGAAAAATATCTATAAATACTTTAACCGGAGAAACATCCAATCTTATAAAAGATTTAAGAAATGAATTAGTTCAAATAATCAGTAATATTGAAGTAAACATTGATTACCCAGAATATGAGGATATTGAAGTGATAACAAGCGAAAATATTTTACCAAATATTAAAAAGTTTAAAACAAAATTAGAGGAAATAATTCAAAAATCTGAAGATAGTAAAGTCGTAAAAGAAGGAATAAAAGTAGGTATAATAGGCAGACCAAATGTTGGAAAAAGTAGTCTCTTAAATGCACTATTAGAAGAAGAAAAAGCAATAGTTACAGATATTCCAGGGACAACAAGAGACATAGTAGAAGGCTCACTTGTATTGGGAGGTATCCCATTAAATATAATAGACACAGCTGGAATAAGAAAAACGGATGATACTGTAGAAAAAATAGGGGTAGAAAAAAGTTTGAATATAATAGATACAGCAGACTTGATAATATATATATTAAATAATAATGAAGAGATAACAAAAGAAGAAAAGGAATTATTAGCTAAAATTAAAAATAAAAAGAAAATAATCGTAGTAAATAAAATAGATTTAGAAGAAAAATTAAATAAAGATTTATTAGACAATTATATAGAAATATCCGTCAAAGAAAATATTGGAATAGACAAAATTAAAGAAGAAATAAAAAGACTATTTAATATTGGCGAATTAGTTTCTAATGATATAACATACTTATCAAATGCTAGAAGTATAGCATTATTAAAAAAATCATTAAATAATATAAACGAAGCCATAGAAGAGATAAATAATAGTAATCCAATAGATATTGTTGAATTAAGCCTAAAAGAAGCTTGGGAAAATCTAGGAAAAATAATAGGAGAAACATACACAGATGAACTATTAGATGAATTATTTAGCAGATTCTGCTTAGGAAAGTAGGTGATAACATGAATTATGAAATAATAGTAGTAGGAGGGGGACATGCCGGTTGTGAAGCTGCTGTTGCATCTGCCAGAAAAGGACATAAAACATTATTAATATCCGGAAGAATAAATAATATAGCAACAATGCCATGTAATCCATCAATAGGAGGTTCAGCTAAAGGAATAATAGTAAGAGAAATAGATGCTCTAGGTGGTGTAATGGGTGAAGTTGCGGACAAAACATTGATCCAAATGAAAATGCTAAATTATGCTAAAGGACCAGCAGTAAAATCTCTTCGTGCTCAAGCAGATAAAGTAACATATCCTAAAGAAATGTTAAAACTATTGCGTGAAGAACCTAATTTAACGATAAAAGAAGCAATGGTAGAAGATTTAATTGTAAAAGATAATACCGTATATGGCGTTGTATTAGAAGATGGAACAAATATAACATCAAAGGCCGTAATATTAACAACAGGAACTTACTTAAAATCAGATATTCTAGTAGGAAATACTAGAACAAGAAGTGGCCCGCATAATGAAAGACCATCATTACATTTGTCAGATAATTTAAAAAAATATGGTTTTAAGATATTAAGATTAAAAACTGGAACTCCACCAAGAATAGACAGAAGTACAATTGATTTTACAAAAACAAAAAGAGAAGATGGAGACAAAAACTATTATACATTCTCTCACACTAATCCACCGATATATGATATAAATAATCAGGAACCATGTTATCTAATATATACAACTGAAGAAACAAAAAAAATAATTTATGACAATTTAAATAAATCAAGTATGTATGGCGGATTAGATGATATAACAGGTGTAGGTCCAAGATATTGTCCATCAATTGAAGATAAGATGGTTAGGTTTAGTGACAAAGAGAAACATCAATTATTTCTAGAACCAGAAAGTTTATATTATGATGATATCTATGTGCAAGGCTTTTCTACAAGTATGCCCAAAGATATTCAAGAAAAAATGGTTCATTCTTTGCCAGGATTAGAGAATGCTAAAATATTAAGATATGCTTATGCTATAGAGTATGATGCCATTTATCCAACTCAAGTAAAGCCAAGTCTAGAAACAAAAATATTAAACAACCTCTTTACAGCGGGTCAAATAAATGGAACTAGTGGCTACGAAGAGGCCGCATGTCAAGGTTTAATTGCTGGTATCAATGCTGCTTTAAAACTAGAAGAAAAAGAGCCATTAATACTAAAGAGAAATGAAGCATATATAGGTGTACTAATAGATGACCTAGTAACAAAAGGAACAAGAGAACCATATCGTATGCTAACATCAAGAGCAGAGTACCGTCTACTACTAAGACATGATAATTCTGATTTAAGATTAAGAGAATATGGTCACCAAGTCGGCTTAATAACCGGAGAAAAATATCAAAAGTTTATTGAAAAGAAAAATAATATCGAAGAATTAAAAAATAAATTACAAGAGATAAAAATAATTGTAGATACTGAAAAAAGAAGAACAGGAATGACTATCTATGAATATTTAAAAAATCCGACTGCCAACTTACAAAATATAATAGAAGCATATAATCTAGATTTAGACTATCCACAGGATGTATTTGAAGAAGTGGAGATACAAATAAAGTACGAAGGTTACATAAAAAAAATTGAAAGAGAAGCCGAGAAAATGTTAAAGAATGAAGAAAAAGAAATACCAGAAGATTTAGATTATGATAAAGTACCAAATTTAGCAAGTGAAGCAAGGCAAAAATTGAAAGAAGTAAAACCATTAAATATAGCACAAGCTATAAGAATAAGTGGTGTAAATCCTTCAGACATTTCAATACTATTAGTATATTTAAGGAAACAATACAATGAATAAAGAAACATTTATAAAAGAATTAAAAAAGTTAAATATTGAATTAAAAGAGACAACACTTGCTATGTTAAATGAATATTATAGCATTCTAAAAGAGGAAAATCAAAAGTATAATTTAACAAGAATAATTGAAGAAGATGATGTATACTTAAAGCACTTTTATGACAGTCTAACGATAACTAAAATAATAGACATAAACAATCAAAGTATTTGTGATTTAGGTTCAGGAGCAGGATTCCCAGGATTAGTATTAGGAATATGTTTTCCTAGTGCCAAACTAACTTTAATTGAATCAAATGGTAAAAAATGTAATTTTCTAAATATCGTCAAAGAAAAGTTAAATTTAAATAATGTAACAATAATAAATACCAGAATAGAAGAATATGCTAAAGAAAATAGAGAACTATATGATATTGTGACCGCTAGAGCAGTAGCACCACTAAAACACTTACTAGAATATGGAATTCCTCTTGTAAAGATAAATGGCGTTTTCATAGCAATGAAAGCCAATGTAGAAAATGAAGAACAAAATATTGATAACTATTATAATAAATTAAACATTAAAGAAGAACAAAGAATAGTATTTAACTTGCCTCATGAAAATAGTATAAGAACATTAATAAAATATCAAAAAGAAAAAGAAACAGATAAAAGATATCCACGAAGATATAATGAAATAATAAAAAAAGACATTTAGAAGACCTAAAAATCTTCTTTTTTTGTTACTAAAAAACAAAAATTAACAAAATATCTTGAAAAAATCCCATTTTTATAGTATTATTATATTATAGTAGGAAAGAAGAAATTAAAGAGGGTGTATATAACTATGAAAATGAATAAAGAAGTAGTAATGGTAAGACTTTCTGACATCATACCAAATAGATTTCAACCAAGATTAACATTTGATGAAGAAGCATTAAATGAATTAGCAAATTCTATCAAAGAACATGGAATAATTCAACCATTAATATTAAGGGATTTAGGAAGTAAATATGAAATAATAGCAGGTGAAAGAAGATATAAAGCTGCTACAATAGCAGGATTATCAGAAGTACCAGCAATTGTAGGAACAATGGACGATCAAACCAGTGCTGAATTGGCTTTAATTGAAAATATTCAAAGAAAGGACTTATCCGCTATTGAAGAAGCAAAATCATACAAGAAAATACTAGAAATGGGTAATTTTACTCAAGAAGAATTAGCTAAGAGAATGGGTAAGAGTCAATCAACAATTGCCAATAAAATGAGACTTTTATCACTTACTAATGAAGTTCAAGTTGCACTTATGAACAACTTAATATCGGAAAGACATGCAAGATGCCTACTTCAAGTAAAGGATGAAGAACTTCAAAAGCAAGTACTAAATAAAATAATAACAGAAAGAATAAATGTTAGAGACACAGATGAATATATCAAAAATTTACTTGGTATATCAAAAGAAACACCAAATATGCCTGAACAAAATGCAGTATCTATTGACTTATCAATACCAATAGATAGTGGTACCAACCCATTGTATACAAAAGAAGAAATAAAAGAAGAACCGGAAAATCCGAATGTATATACACAAACCGAAAATAATGATTTTATAAATATCAACAGTTTAGGTAATGAAGAACCACAAGTTGAAAGTAAAAAAACACCATCAGAAGAAAGGGCGGTTGATAAGATGCCTGTCATAGAAGTTATGCCTGAAATAAAAGAAGAAGTAAAAGAACCAGCAGAAAATAGTATGGATAAAATAAAATACGCAACTGCTATCAGATTAGCCAAAGATGCAGTAAAAACAATTACTGAAGTGGGTTATCAAGTAACACTAGAAGAATTAGATACTAAAGAAGATTATCAAATAGTAATAAAAATTAAAAAATAAGAATAAAAAAATAAAATATCACTCATAATTACAATGAAAGGGTGATATTTTTTATGAAAAAAATATTAATAGTACTAGTAGTCTTAACTATGTTTTTAATATATAATGAAGTAAAAGAAAAACCAATAATAATACCAGACACAGCTATAAGGTTAAGAGTAATACCAAATAGCAATACTAGTCTAGACCAAAATATGAAAAACCAAGTAAAAAAGTATCTAGAACAAGATACATATAAAAAATTAGAAAATATAAATAATATCAATGATGCAAGAAAAATAATAAATAATAATTTAGATAATATAGACAAATCTATCAATAACATATTCAAGAAAAATAACTACAATATGGATTATAACATAAATTTTGGTTACAACTATTTTCCTGAGAAGGAATATAAACAAGTAAAATATAAAGAAGGTTACTATGAATCAATAGTTATAACAATTGGCGATGGAAAAGGAGACAATTGGTGGTGTGTTTTGTTTCCTAATCTGTGTTTGGTAGATTTAGAAAATAACGAACAAATAGAATACAAATCATGGGTAGCAGAAAAGCTAAATAAAATATTTTAAAATTAACAACATATATTTAGATAGGTGAGAAAAATTGAAAATAATAACAATCATTCTAATAGCGGTAAGCCTATCTATGGATGCCTTTTCTTTAGCATTAATATATGGAACTCAAGGAATAACAAAAAAGCATAAAGTATTACTATCCGTAATAGTAGGAGCATATCACTTTATAATGCCATTAATAGGAACGGGAATAGGAAGTCTAATAACAAGCAAAATAATCATAAATACAAACATTCTTGTAGGAATAATTTTAATTCTAATAGCCATTGAAATGATAATATCAAGTTTTAAAGAAGAAGATAAAAGATTTTTATTGACTATGCCAGGATATTTATTATTTGGTTTATCCGTAAGTATAGATAGTTTAACTACAGGAATAGGTTTATCTGTAATCACAAATAAATACATCTTATCAGCCATAACTTTTGCTATTATAAGTCTTTCTTTTACCTATTTAGGTTTGAATCTAGGAGATAAATTAAATCAAAAATATGGACAAATATCCACTGTAATAGGAGGCTCAATATTACTTCTATTGGGAATATTATACATATTAAAATAATAAATGATGTAAAATAAATTGTAAAAATTCTCAATATCATTGACTAATACTCTTTAAAAGAATACAATAAAGTAAAGAACGAAAGGAGTATTTATGCCAAAAATAAAAATCCAAGGTGGAAACAAATTATCTGGGGTAGTAGAAATATCAGGGTCAAAAAATAGTGTTGTAGCTCTAATACCTGCTGCTATATTGTGCGATGAAACTGTAGAAATAAATAATGTACCAAATATATCGGATGTTGATTCTCTTGAAGAAATATTAACATATTTAAATGCCAATATAATAAGAAAAGATGGTAGCGTAATAATAGACTCTAGTAAAATAATAAATAAAGAAATACCAGAAGAAATGTCTCAAAAATTAAGAGCATCCTATTATTTTATGTCTTCATTATTAGGAAAGTATAAACATGTAGAAATGTATTTTCCAGGAGGCTGCTCAATAGGAGAAAGACCAATAGATCAAACACTTAAAGCTTATACCGCTCTAGGAGCTACTGTCATTGAAGAAAAAAATAGATACACAATCACTGCTAAAGAACTAAAAGGAAGTAAAATATATTTAGATATGCCAAGCGTAGGAGCCACGATAAATGCCATTTTAGTGGCCACTAAAGCTAAAGGTATCACTACTATAGAGAATGCTGCCAAGGAACCAGAAATAGTAAATGTAGCTACTTTTTTAAATAATATGGGAGCCAAAATAAGAGGAGCAGGTACGGATGTTATTACTATCAAGGGAGTGGATTATCTTCACAAAGCATTCCACGAAGTAATACCAGATCGCATTGAAGCAGGAACATATGTAATAATAGGAGCTTTATTAGGAGATAATCTAACGATAAAAAAAATAATACCATCTCATATTGAATCTTTAACATCAAAATTAATTGAAGCCGGGGTAGATATGAAAATAGAAGAAGACCAAATAACTATCAATGCTAAAGAAAAATATAAAGCAGTAAATATAAAAACACAACCATATCCAGGATTTCCGACAGATCTTCAACAACCACTTATTCCCTTTTTAACAAGATGTAGTGGTACAAGCACAGTAGAAGAAACAATATATGAAAATCGTTTTCAAAATATTTACGATACCAATAGAATGGGAGCAAATATTATTGTCAAAGAAAATAAAATTGCTAAAATTAAAGGAGTAACATTGTTACATGGAAAAAGCGTTACCGCCACCGACTTAAGAGGAGGAGCCTCAATGCTAATATGCGGTTTAATCGCGGATGGCACAACTCAAATAGACAACATAAAATATATATTAAGAGGATACGACAATATTTGTGAAAAACTATCCAATGTAGGTGCTAAAATAGAATTAATATAAATATACTTAATTAGGTGAATTATGAAGAAAGTATTATTAATATTAATTCTTTTTTTATCTTGTTATTTCATATATAATTTTACAATTGACAAACAATTATCATACTTAACACTAGGGGACTGTTTATCTAAAGGAACAAATGAATATGGCGTAGCTATAAAAGGCTATAGTGATTATATAAGAAATTATCTAGCAAACCAAAATATATTAAAAGACTATAATAAAACATTTACATCAAATGATTACCGAATAATAGATATAATAAAAATACTATCATATAATGAAAAGAGAGACAATTATTCATTAAATAGACTAATAAAAGAGTCGGATATCATAACTATATCACTAGGGATGACTGAATTATATAACAAAATAGAAAGAAAAGACCAAAACATATATACATATATAGATACGATGATAAACGATTATACAAAAATATTAGACTATGTAAATAAATTTCATCATGAAAAGGTATTTATATTAGGCTATTACAATGTATTAGGAACATCAAATGATGTCTTTGATTACGCCAACTACAAATTAGAAAAGGAATGTCAAAAAAGAAAATTTATATATATAAACCTATCAAAAACATTAAATAATAATCCTAATTATTTCTCAAAAAAGGGTACTTTTATACCAAATATTGAAGGTTATGAAAAAATTTCACAAATAATAGTTGAAAAATTACAAAATAACTGATATAATATACCATGTAATTTTATTACTATGACATTTGTCATGGCGGAAGGAGAGATAATAATGAAAAAGAATATTCATCCAAATTATGTAGAAGCAACTGTAACATGTGCTTGTGGAAACACATTCAAAACAAGATCAACTGAAGAAAATATCCAAGTTGAAGTATGTTCAAAATGTCATCCATTCTATACAGGAAAACAAACACTAGGTTCTAAAAAGGGACAAGTTGAGAAGTTTAATAAAAAGTTTGGTTTTAATACTGAAAAATAATGTGATTTATTTCACATTTTTTTATTTTATTTATATAACATATAGATTTTTACCCAAAAATTTGGTAAAATTAAAGCAGTGATATAAATGAAAAAGGAAAAAATGGAAAAAACTATAATAACTATAATAAATACTATAAAAGAAAACTATTTATTAACATTCACCTTCATAACGATAAATATAATAAATGGTATATTATTAAGAATAAATACCGTAAATAATGGATTAAGATTTTCACCAATAGTTATGGAATTAGGCTTTCTTTTGCTAATATCCCTAGTATCCTTAAAAATAAAGAAAAATAAAAAGATATATTATTATGAAAGCATAACTATACTGTTAACTATAATTTGCATAGTAAATAGTATCTATTATCACTATTATAACTCATTTTCTTCCTTATCAATACTAGCAAATATTACTTTTGCCAGTGATGTTAAATCAGCAATTGTTGAAAATGTTTTAAAAATGGTAGACTTAATATATATATGGGCTCCAATGACATTAATAATTGTTTATAAACGATTAAACAAAAAAAAATATTTTCAAAAAGAATTAAAAGCAAAAAATAGTATTATAACAAAAAGGGTATTATTAACAGTACTTATACTATTTATATCAGGTTTTCTTACTATGCCATTGAATGCTTGGAATAGATTATATAAATTATGGAATAGACAAGCGGTAGTTATGAATTTTGGAGTATATATTTACCAATTAGATGACACTATACAAAGTATAACACCTAGATTAAACACTATTTTTGGACGAGATAAAGCATTAAAAGAAACTATAGATTATTACAAGAAAAACAAATATGAAAAAAAGACAAATGAATATACCAATATTTTTAAAGGTAAAAATGTCATTGTGATTCATGCTGAAAGTATGCAAACATTTCCAATGAATTTAAAGTTCAATGACAAAGAAGTAACTCCTAATTTAAATAAATTAGCAAACGAAGGTATATTTTTCAACAACTTTTATTCTCAAGTAGGAGTTGGAACAAGCAGTGATAGTGAATTTACATTTAATACATCACTAATGCCATCCACTAAAGGTACCGCCTTTGTAAACTTTTTTGATAGAAATTATGTAGCAGTGCCTAATTTATTAAAAGAAAAAGGATATTATACTTTCAGTATGCATGCCAATACTGGTTCTTTTTGGAATAGAGATATCATGTATAAGTCATTAGGATATGATGATTTCTATAGTAAAGAATCATACATAATTGATGAAACTATCGGTCTAGGGCTTTCAGACAAATCATTCTTTAAACAATCAGTAGAAAAGATAAAAGAAATCAAAGAAAAAGAGAATAATCCATACTATGGTTTATTAATTATGTTATCAAATCATACACCATTTAATGATTTAGAATTAACTGAAGAGTATGATACTAGTATAACAGTCAATATTGATGGTAAAGAAGTAACTAGAAATTATCTAGAAGGAACAGTAATGAATAACTATCTAAGGTCCGTTCATTATGCTGACTCCGCCATTGGAGAGTTAGTTGAAGCATTAGATACAGAAGGATTACTTGAAGATACAGTTTTAGTAATATATGGAGATCATGATGCTAGATTAAGTTATAAAGAATTCAACATATTATATAATTATGATCCAGTAGAAGATAAAATAAAAACTGAAAATGACAGCGGGTACATTCCATATTCTAAATATAATGACGAATTAAATAAAAAAGTTCCCCTAATAGTATGGACAAAATCAAAAAAATATAATATAGTAGTAAGTGTACCTATGGGAATGATAGATGTATTACCTACAATTGGAAATATGCTAGACATACATAGTGATTACCAACTGGGAAAGGACATATTTAATATAAAAGATGGTGACAATACAGTGGTTTTTGTTGATGGTTCATACCTAACATCAAAAATATACTATAATGCTCCAAAGTCTGAAATATATTCAATAACAAATGAACCAGTAAGTGAAAACTATATCAAAGAAAGGACAAAATATTCAAGTAAAATAATTGAAATATCAAACAATATTATTTCGTACAATCTAATAAAAGAATTAAAAGGAACTTAAAGTAGTAGTGATATACATTAAGAGAAAGGAAGATGATAGGCTATATGCTAAAGTTCGTAGTATGTGAAGATAGAGAAAATGATTTAATAAAGTCAGTTCAAATAATAAATAAAGCAATGATGAAGTACGATATAGAATACAAAATACATAAGTTTGAAGAATATAACAAGGAGTTCGAAGAAATAATAAGAGAACCATTTGATACAAAGATATATTTACTTGATATAGAATTACCTGGAGTTGAAGGACTAGAGATAGCATCAGAAATAAGAAAACAAGATGATGATAGTTATATACTTTTTATAACTTCTCATCCTGAATGTAAAAATGATATATTCTTTTCACGATTAGAGGCAATAGACTTCATACCCAAACAATATAGATATGAAGATCGAGTTCAAGAAACAATAGAGTACATACTGGATAGAAAAATAAGAAACAAAACATTAACATTCACTTATAATTACACGACCTATAAAGTTCCATTCAAGGATATAACTTTTATAGAAAAAGATCCACTGCTCTCAAGATGTATTATTCATTTTATGAATGATAAGCCAAAAAGTATAAAAAGGACAATAAAAAGTTTAGAAGAAGAACTACATCCGTTATTCTTTAAGACTCACAAATCATGTGTAGTAAATTTGGAAAATATAAGTAAGGTTGAGTATGCTAATTCTACCATTTATTTTAAAAATGGTGAATCAACAACATTATTAAGCCCTGCTAACAAGAAGGAGTTGAAAGACCATGTTGGAAGTTTTGAAGACGTTTTTTAATTGTTCAATATTAGTAATATCTGTATATATTTTTGGAATAATAATATTCAACAATGGAAAATTTAAATTAACATTTAAAGATATAATAGCTATCATAATATGTTCAGCACTACATACAATAGCCTTTATTCTATTAAAAGGCACAGAGAAGACAATATATCAATGCTGTCATTTGCTTTATTAATAGAATTATCTTTTAATACAGGATATATAAAATCAATATTTTCATCAATATTATATTCTTTGTTAACAATCATACCTGATTTAATGATTTTAGGATTTGTTACACAAATTCTAAAAATCAGCAAAGACTTTTGCTATAATAATCTTGCCGGGACGATTATAATTAATATCTCAGTAAGTGTTATTATGGTGGGATTGATATATCTTTTGCAAAAACCATTAAGAAAATTATTTAGTTATAGATTATCTAAAAATAAAAAGATAGTAGTACTTTCTCTATTAACATTAGTAACCATTGCGGTATTCTTTTATTACTTTGCAAATAACTATAGATATAACAAAGAAATATTTGCATATTTGTTAGTAATATTTACTTTAGTAGTTATATTAGGTTACCTGTTCAAAGAGAAGATGAATAATGAAAATATGTTTAAAAGATATGATGATTTACTTACGGTAATGAAAAACTATGAAAGTGATATTGAAGATCATAGAACATCAAATCATGAAACAAGAAATGAATTGTTAGCCATAAGATCTAAAGTTTCAGATTTAGGTGATGAAACATTATGCGAATACATAGATAGTATTCTTGGTGATAAAAAGAACATAAACAGTGCTAAGTATTCTAGATTTAAATACTTACCAACAAATGGTTTAAAAGGCTTTTTGTATTACAAGTTTAGTGAAGCTGAAGAGAAAGGCCTTGATGTAAAATTAAATATCGCTAAGCAAGTAGAAAATAGTTTCTTAAAGGATTTAAATACTAAAGACTTTAAAGATTTAACTAGAATATTAGGTGTATATTTAGATAATGCCATTGAAGCAAGTGTTTTATCAGAAAAGAAACAATTAGGTATCGAAATATATAAGGTTAAAAATGACATTGAAATAATAATATCAAATACTTATAGTAATAAAGTTGATAAAGATAAAATTGGTAATGAAAGATACAGTACCAAAGGTCTAACTAGAGGTCATGGTTTATTATTAGTAAAGAGAATATTAAAGAATAATAATAGATTAACATCTGAAGCAAAAATAACAGATACTATCTATAGTCAAGCAATTAAAATAAAAGAAAAATAAATATTAAAAAAATCGTTTGGTATACGAACGATTTTTCTTTTGTCGATTTTGTAATATTATACATGTAAAGAAATTATACTTGCGGTAATGAATAATTAATTTATTATGTATAAACAAGGAGTTGATAATAATACTATTTTAATAAACTTTTAGGTATTTTAGGTTCATCCATAAGCCATAAAGTACATGCCTTAGTTCCAGCACCAACGGATAATGAACCAATTAAACTTAACAATCTTGCTAACATATTTTACCTCCTAATCCATATTTACACCATATGTTCATAAGTGACTATATAATTTTTATAGTTATCATACGGCAACTGAAACATCCTATATACCAGAGGATGGATCATCAAACTTGCATCCAATAGTCCAAAACATAAATATGAACTAACTATAGAATCTTTAAATAAAATAATAATTATTAAATAAATTAAACTAACTATAATAGTTATTATTTTATATCTTTCTCTTTTATATTTATTAATAAGTGGTCTTTTATAAGTATCAGCAGGAGCATACCTAAATAATACAATAAAGGAAATGACACCAATTAAATATTTAACATAAGGACTTATATCACAATATCTGCATATAATAGCAGTACCGATAAATAACAGTCCAGATATTAAGTAGCAGTGCCAACTTTTTTTAGCATGCATACCAAATGCTGTTGTTCTAATTATGTTATAAGCAAGCAAAACAAACAGGACATCTTTTGCAATACCAATAATTGCTGCAACAGCAAATATCACAATAGTTTTAGTAAAAGTAATATATGTAGCTTCTAGACCATAACTGATTTCTTCAAGCTTTTCTTCATCATATTGAGGATACTTTTTTCTAATACTATCAATAGACTTGTTTAAAAACCATTCTCTTATCTTCATATTTCCTACTCACAATTTAAGTATAACACTACCAAAAAAAATAAATACTAAATAACAAACTAAAAGAAATAAAACATATAAACTGTATTAAAGTTAACTATAGGTTAATCAAATATTGCTACAAAAAATAGCACTTGTCATACAATAAAAAAAATAGTATAATAAAGTAGAGGTGGAAAAATAAAAATGGAATTATATCAATACATAATAATAATAGCGGTATTATTAATAATAGCCTTTTCAATAGTAAAAATGAATAAAAAGAATATCAAATTAGAATTCAACAAACTAGTAGATCTACTAGGAGGTAAAGATAATATACTTAATACTGAAGTAGAAATGTCTAGATTTAAAGTAACTCTAAAAGATATAACTAAGGCCAATAAAGAAGGAATATTAAAACTAGGAGCAAAAGGTGTAGTAGAAATTGATGATCAATTAAAAATAATCCTAGGGACAGACGCTAAAAAATTAAAAAAATATATTGATGAATTAAAATAGAAAAGAACTTTCGTACAAAAAACTACAAAAAGTTCTTTTTTTCGACAAAAATCGACAAAAGTCGACAAAAATAAAGAGTATAATCATTATGAGGTGGTAAATCATGGAACTACACGTAATGAAAGATATAATATTAAATATGATACTAATAACTTTTCCAATATTAATATATCTTGTTTTAGTAAGTTACAATGAAGAAATAAAAATAAAAAAAGATACATTACTAACAATAACGCTAATAACATCACTATATCTTTGTTTAAAGTATGTTCAAGATGAAGTAAATACTAAAATACTATTATTTTGCAATATACCAATAGTCATAGCATACATGAAAAACAAACCAGTATTGGGAGTGTTTTTATCTGTTGCTAACATTTTATACAGCCATTTCATATTAGAAATAGATATCTTAATAACTATCATAAAATATATATCATATCTAGTTTTATATCTATGTGCAAAAAAGAAAAAATTATCAAATAGCTCATTTATTCTCTCAGTAGCGGTAATTCAAGCTTTCTTTTTATCATTTGAATATTTCTTTAAAGATATTAAAGTTTCATTAGAAGATTTTTTAATGTTATTAATAATAATTTTTATCTATTATTTTCTAGCCTTTTCAATATTATATCTATTTAGAATAATAGATAAATTAGAGTCCCTAAATGAAACAATAAAAATATTAGAAAAAGATAAAACGATAAAAGATGCCTTATTTAAATTAACCCACGAAATAAAAAATCCACTAGCGGTCTGCAAAGGATATTTAGATATGATAGATATAAACAAACAAGAAAAAGCTGAAAAGTATATATCAATTATGAAACAAGAAGTTGATAGAAGTTTAAACATCATAAGTGATTTTGTCGAATATAATAAGATAAAAATAAAAAAAGAACAAATAGATTTAAATTGTTTATTAGATGATGTCTATGATTCCTTCAAAATATTAGTAAATAACAAAAAAGTAAAACTAGAGTATAAAGATCGTGATGATGAAGAAATCTATTTTGAAGGCGATTATGAAAGATTAAAACAAGTTCTAATAAATCTTCTCAAGAATTCTCTTGAAGCAACAGAAGAAAATGGCAGAATAGAAATATATTCTAACATCTATAAAAAGCATTTAGAAATAATTATAAAAGATAACGGCAAAGGTATGAGTAAAGAAACATTAGAAAAAATAAAAGAGATGTTTTATACTACTAAACAAAATGGAACTGGCTTAGGAGTAGCTTTATCAAATGAAATAATAAAATCTCATAATGGAGAATTAATATTTGAATCAGAAACAAATAAAGGAACAACAGCAACAATAAGATTACCATTTGTGTAATCTTATTGTTTTAATATTTCAAAATATTTGATATAATATAAGAAAGAGGAATGATACTATGGAAGACATATTCTTAAAAAACTTACCAACAATAGATCTACATGGTTATGACATGGAGACAGCACGAGTAGCGACAGAAGATTTTGTAAAAGAAAATATAATATTAAAAAATACTACAGCAGTGATAATACATGGTAAAGGAAAAGGATTAGTAAAAAAATCAGTACATGAAACATTAAAAAGGCAAAAGAGGGTAATAAAATATCATACAGATAACTTAAATGATGGATGTACAATAGTGTATTTATCGGTTGACAAGTAAAATACTATATGCTATAATAAATTACAATTTTAGGGAAGATGTTGTATGCATAATAATCAAAAAATAATTAAACAAATAAAAGAAATAAGTACACTCATAAAGCAATTAATCATAGTAGTTCTTCTTACAATAACATGTTTAATAATATTTATTATTGAAGCATTATAATATCAATTAGGAGGGTTTAGATTATGGAAGATGAAAAACAAATAAATTGGTTAGGATTATTTATAAAGATATTAATAGTATTTGTATTTATTATAATAGTAATATGGTTAGTATCTAAAATAGTAAATAATAATAAATTATCAGACACATTTAAAGACAATATAAATAATATGGAAGATGTAGCAATATCATACTTTAAAGAAATAGAATTGCCACAAGAAAAGGGAAAAAGCATAAAAGTAACACTGGAAGAATTAATTGAAAAAGAACTAATTGTTTTGGTAGATGATAATAAAAATAACTCTTGTGATGTAAAGAAAAGTTATTCCAAAATAACTAGAAATAAAAAAGATTACAAAGTAGAGACGACACTAAAATGTGGTAAAGAAGAAGATACCATAACAAGAACATTCAGTTTTAAAGATTGCAAAAATTGTAATGGTACAAAAACAAATACTGAAGGTGCAAACAAATCAAACAATTCACAAAATACAAGTACAAATACCAATACCACTACAACAAAGACAACTTATTACGAATATGTAAAAGAAGAAACAACATATACAAATTGGGTTAAAGGTGAAAAAACTGGAAACAACATTGAAAATAAATATGAATATTATGGAGTAGAAGAAGAAACATACTATACTCTAGGAATAATAAATAAAAATGATAAGAATACATCATATAAAATAAAATTAGATAAAGTACCAAATAAAGATTATTATTTTACTAAAATAAAGAGTGTCGAGTACTTAGCAAATGATGAAGAAAAATATTTATCACAAGATAAAGCATCAATAGAAAAAACAATTAAGAATATGCCATCAAGCATTAAAAAGTATTCATTAGGAGAAAATGATTTTAAATATAAATTATCAGCATACTATAAAAAAGGTGATTTCTACATAGATGCCAAATTACAAGATATAAATACATCAAAAACAACTTATAACAATATATATTTTGTACCATTAAAAATAACAGTAACATTTTCTTCACCAAAAGTAACTAGTGAAAAACCAAACGGTAATTATGAAACAATATCATATTATCGTTATGTAACAACTAAAAAAGATGTAAAATGGTCTACTGAAGCGTCACTTGATGGATACAAAAGAACGGGAAATACAAAAGAAGAATAGAACCAAATTGTTCTATTCTTTTAACGTATATTATTTTAAAATCTTATCAACAATACCATAATCTAAGGCCTCTGTACTATCCATAAAGTAATCCCTTTCAGTATCACTATCGATAATAGCGATATCTTTACCAGTAGCCTCTGCCAAAATTGTATTAAGTTTTTTCTTTAATTTCAAAATTCTTTCTGCCGCAATTTTAATTTCTGTAGCTTGTCCTTGAGCACCCCCAAGTGGTTGATGTATCATAACCTCAGCATTAGGTAGAATAAAACGTTTTCCTTTTTTCCCACATGTAAGTAAAACAGCGGCCATTGAAGCAGCAATTCCCACACAAATTGTGGATACATCACTTTTAATAAAATTCATTGTATCGTAAATAGCCATCCCAGCAGTAATAGCACCACCTGGCGAATTAATATACAAACTAATGTCACCATTATTTAAACTATCTAAATACAAAAGTTCAGCCACTACTATATTAGCAGTATTATCATCAATTTCTCCGTTCAAAATAATAATTCTATCCTTAAGTAATCTAGAATAAATATCATAAGCTCTTTCACCCATATCATTTTTTTCAATAATAGTAGGAACTAAATTCATATAAATCACCCATAACTAGTATAATATATAATAGCGGATATTATAACAAAAAAAGTATGACAAAAAATAACATAATATGATATAATAATAATATAGACTATCCAAAAGGAGGAAATATAATGGAAACAATAATAATAACCTTGGATAATGGAGAAAAAAAAGAATATGTAAAAGGAATAAAATTAAAAGAAGTAATAAATAATGTCAAAAATAAATTAACAGATACAACAGTAGGAGCACTATATAATAACAAAATGATTGATTTAGAGGATACACTAACAAAAAGTGGTAAACTATCATTATATGATGTAAACACCAAAGATGGAAATAAAATATATGAAAAAGGTCTACTATACTTATTTGAAGTATCAGCAGTAGAAGTACTAGGCAAAGATACTACCATAATCGTAAAACATTCCATAGATAAAGGTGTATATTGCAAAGTAAGCAAACCATTAGATGAAGAAACTCTAACTAAAATAAAAAAACAAATGAAAGAAAAGGTTAAAGAAAACACACCATTTAAAAAAATAGAGACAACAAAAACAGAAGCAATAGCCTATTTTAATAGCATTAAAAGGGAAGATAAAGTAAGAACACTAGAATATATGAAAACAAACTTTGTAACATTATATAAATTAGGAGATACCTACAACTATATAATAGGGGATTTACCATTTACAACAGGAGCCTTAAAATATTTTGATTTATCACTTATCAAAAATAAAGGCGTTGTCGTAAGATTCCCATCAATTTATGATAATGGCAAAGTAGTAAAATATACCCATCATGAAAATTATTTCAATAGTTTAGAAGAATATGCTGTTTGGGGAAATAATCTAAATATAAATAATCTTGGAGAATTAAATGAATTCATAACAAATAATAATGCTGGAGATATTATACAATTATCCGAAATAATGCAAGACTATAAACTACTTAGCATAGCAGAACAAATTGTTTTAAATAAAGAAGACTATAAAATAATACTATTATCTGGTCCATCGAGTTCAGGAAAAACGACTACCGCTATGAAATTATCACTATATTTAAGAAGTTTAGGTTTAAATCCTACCCATTTATCACTTGACGATTATTTTCATGAAAGATCAGAAACACCACTAGGACCAAATGGTAAACCTGATTTCGAGTCATTAGCGGCCATTGATGTCAAACTATTTGATAATCAAGTTAGTAAAATGTTAAAGGGGACATCAGTGACTGTACCAACATTTAACTTTATTGATGGAAAGAAAGAATATAAAAGAGTTGTAAAACTAAAAGAAAATGACATTCTTATAATAGAAGGCCTACATGCTTTAAATGAAGAATTACTAACTAATATTCCAAAAAAGAAAAAGTTTAAAGTATATATAAGTCCATTAACATACTTGAATATTGATAACGATAATAGAATAGGCATGACCGATCTAAGATTATTAAGAAGAATGGTCAGAGACAATAGAACAAGAGGATATTCACCATCTAAGACATTAGAAACATGGCCTGATGTTAGAAATGGTGAGGAAAAATATGTCTTCCCATACCAAGATAGTGCGAATGCTATGTTTAATACTAGTCTTGCCTACGAACTAGCTGTTATAAAAACATATGCTGAGCCTCTTTTATATACCATCAAAGAAAATGACCCGAATTATCAGACTGCACAAAGACTAATAGAATTACTAAAGTTTGTCTTACCAATACCAAGTGAAACAGTACCAAAAACATCAATAATAAGAGAGTTTATTGGAGGAAGCTACTTCGAGTAGAACTATCAAAGCATATAAAGAAAAAAATAGCATATATATTAATAGGTGTAATATGAATAAATATAAACTACTTATAATAATATGCTTTTTTCTTGTCACATTATGTTTACCAAAAGTAACAGCTACTGTTAACAATCTAAATCTTCTAGGAAAAATCATCATTTTAGATGCTGGTCATGGTGGTAAGGATGAAGGGGCCAGTAGCGGTCTCATAAAAGAGAGCAAATTTAATTTAATTATCACCAAAAAATTAGAAAAGGAATTAATATCGCGAGGAGCAACCGTTTATTTAACAAGAGAAGAGGATAACGACTTATCCACAACTACTGTTAATAGAAAGAGAAATGATCTCTATAATAGAGCAAAATATATAAATGAAATATCACCAAATATGTATATTTCTATTCATTTAAACTCATCACCATCAAGTACTTGGAGAGGACTTCAAGTATTTTACACAGAGAATAATAAAGAAAATAAAGTGATTGCAGAAACAATAACAAACTATCTTAAGGAAAATATATCTAATGTTCGCGAAATAAAAAAAGATAACACTTACTATATGTATAAACATATAAAATCACCAGGGGTGCTAGTAGAAGCAGGTTTTATTTCTAACCCAAATGATAATTATTTATTAAGAAACGAAAAATATCAAAACAAATTAATAACCTCAATAGCGGATGCCATTGAAAAATATTATCAAAATAAATAAAAAAGACTTTCAAAAAAAGCAAAAATAGTGTATACTCATAATAGAGAATAGAAAAAGAGGTGAGCCATAAATGCAAAAAATATACCTAAAATATGACGAATATACACCACCAGTCGAATGCGATTATGGTTTCATTAAAGAAATGATCTATCTAGGCTTCCTCTATCCCATTAAAAAGAAAAACTACAAAATGTTTTATATAATGCTCATGACAGAAGTTGCAGTATCAACTTTAATAATGTGTACAATTCCATTTAAGTTAGGAATAATAATTTGCTTAGTTATGCTCTTTATAATAAACACCTTATTTGCGGCCAACTACAATATGATAGTTATTGAAAAACTTTTAAAATCGGGATATGTACCACTAGATTATACATCATCAGAGATTTTAATAAAAAAAGGAATATACTTTAAACTACAGTAGTCTAATTATATTCCTTTTAAATTACCGATAATTTACTAAAAAAATATATCTTTTTTTTGAAAAGTGTGATATACTTTAATATAGAATAATGGGAGTTGATACAATGGAAAAGAACTTTAAGACCATAAATGAACAAGTTGACATCCTAAAAAGTAAATCTCTTATCATAGAGGACGAAGAGGCTGTAAAAGAAACTTTATTAAGAGAAAACTATTTCTTTATAATGGGTTATCGACATGTATTTTTAAAGTCAGAAACAGAAAGAAAGTTTATCCCAGGTACCACATTTGACGAAGTGTACTCATTATTCACATTTGATAGGGATTTTAGAAATATAATATTCAAAAATGTTTTAGTTATTGAAAATCAATTAAAATCAGTAATATCTTACCAACTATCCAAGAAATATGGATATCGAGAAAAAGATTACTTAAATCCAAAGAATTTTACTCAAGATCATGATAAAGCTCGAAGAGTAAGGGATTTAATAGACAAAATGAAAAGACAAATCAGAATAAATGCCACTAGTCATAATGCTACAATGCACTACATAAACAACTATGGCTATATTCCACTATGGGTTTTAGTAAAAGTATTATCTTTCGGAATAGTTTGCGAATTATATACCATATTAAAAAAAGAGGATCAAATTGAAATAGCAGAGATATTTGATACAACTCCAACTATTTTAGAAGATACACTCATAATTTTATCAAATTACCGTAATCTTTGTGCTCATGAAGACATTGTTTTTGAACACAAAACTGAAAGAGTAATACCAGATACCAAATATCATGATTTAATGAACATACCAAAAATGGATGACGAATATATATATGGAAAAAATGATTTATTTGCTGTAATAATAATTTTTAAAATATTACTCAATAAAAAAGCCTTTCGCTTAATGATGAAAGAAATAGAATACGAAATAGAATTGTTAGATGGAAGAGTAGATACCATTCCGATAAGTAAAATATTAGATCGAATGGGATTTCCAGAAAATTATATAGAAATAATAG
>OIYV01000459.1_pt1 | contig 23563 bp, 24 predicted proteins | sample 1588251 | NCBI WGS metagenome assembly OIYV01 (sample SAMN03283282) | human gut metagenome | biome: human-associated habitat; material: feces | host: Homo sapiens | place: Peru | collected 2012
CTTGCATGTCTTATGTGCGCCGCCAGCGTTAATCCTGAGCCAGGATCAAACTCTCTAGTTATTGTTTTATATTAGTGTATTTCTACACGATATAATCTTTTTTTGTAGATTAGGTTTAATCTACTTCGAGTTTTTTGACTCATTTTTTCTTTAAAATTTATTTTGGTAATATCAAGTATTACCGCTTGGTCTCTTAAAGGATTTACTGTTTACTTTTCAATGTACTTTGTTCCATTATTGTTGGAACTTTTAAATTATACTATTATTTAAAACTAATGTCAAGACTTTTTTTAATTTTTTTTATTTTTTTAGCAAATAAAAAAATCAGTAATTTTTAATGCTTAAATTATATGTCTTTTTCTCTAAAAATATTACTAATTTTAAATTAAAATATTTTTATTTTCATCAGTTTCAAACTAATTATTATTTTAGCATAATTTATGTATACAAGTCAATACATTTTTTGAATTTTTTTAATTTTTTCTTTCTTATTTTTCTTTGTCCTTTTTTTATTGTTTTTTCTATATTTCTACAAGTATTATTTCTTCACCAATACACTTTATTTTTTCCCATGGTATTACAATATCGTCTTTCCCCGAAAATATATTAAACATCTTTGTATTTCCTGGCACAATTATAGATGTTATTACTCCGGTATTTAAATCCGCTGTTACATCTTGTACATATCCGTAATCTTTTGGCATCTGATATATTTATAACTTCTTTATGTTTAAAATCAAGTCCTTTTTCTCCCATTAATATGTACCTCTCTTTTTTATTGGTTATATATATTATATTGTTTATGTTTAATATATATTCATTGTAATTTGGGCGGGCAGAGTCGTCCACCCCCCCTTTACATACACTATACTCGTTCACACACATCCTATTTATATACTTTTCTTATTCTATTTATTGCATCTTTTTCTAATCTTGATACTTGTGCTTGTGATATTCCTATTTCTTCTGCCACTTCCATTTGAGTTCGTCCATCAAAAAATCGTCTTGCTATTATTTCTTTTTCTCTTTTATTTAACTTTTTCATTGCTTGTGCTATTGTTAAATTCTCAGCCCACTTTTCATCTATATTTTTATTATCTTTTACTTGATCTTCAATATACAAATTTTCACTTCCATCCTTATATATTGGTTCTTGTAATGAGATGGGATCTTGAATTGCATCTAAACTAAATGCTATTTCTTCTTTTTCTATTTCTAAAATTTTTGCTATTTGTTCTACTGTCGGTTCTTTTCCCGTTTCTTTTGTTAGTTTTTCTCTTACTTGTAATGCCTTATATGCTAAATCTCTTATTGATCTACTTACTCTTATTGGATTATTATCTCTTAAATATCTCCTAATTTCCCCTATAATCATAGGCACTGCATATGTGCTAAATTGTACATTTTGACTTAAATCAAAATTATCTAGTGCTTTTATTAATCCAACGCATCCTATTTGAAATAAATCATCTGCATTTTCTCCTCTATTTTGAAATCTTTGTATAACGCTTAGTACTAGCCTTAAATTTCCCTGTATAAATTTTTCTCTTGCTTCCTTATCTCCATTTTTTATTTTTTCTAATAACTTGTTTTTTTCTTCATTTGATAGCACAGGTAATTTTGAAGTATTAACTCCACTTATTTCTACCTTTTTTATCAAACAATAACCCCCTTTAGAATAATCTTTTATTAATTATTGCCAAAAGAATTAATGTTTATACTTTTTTATTTTTTTACAATTTTATATTTTTATGTTATAATAGATATATCTTAATATAAGGGAGGAATTTTCTTGGAGTTTTTTATCGAAACTGAGAGGTTGATTCTCCGGAAGCCAAATAAAAAGGACATTTATGGTTTATTAAAAATTTTGGATGATCCAAAAGTAAAAGAGTTTGTGCCTTCTTTCTATTTATCAACTTATGAAGAAGTGCTTTCTCTTTTGGAAATACTTAAACTTGCTGATCAAAATGACATTTGGTTGGTATTAGAGGAAAAAAATTCTAAAAAATTAGTTGGAGTATTATCTGCTTATCGTACATCTGAAAATTTGCTGCCTATATCATATGCAGTATTAAGTTCCAGGCGAGGTGAAGGATTTATTCCTGAAGCCATAAAGGGCTTTATAAGTTTTCTTAAATCTCATTTTCCATCTGTAGATGTTGTTTTTGCTATAAGAAGAAATAACATTTCCTCTAAAAATGTAATTAAAAAACTTCATATTCCCTTTGATTACACGAGAGAACATTACAATTATTATACTCTCTCGTTATCAGAAGAGCTACCTTTTTAAGGTAGCTCTATCCAGTTTTGCTTATAATTTCTTTTTTCATCTTATTTATAATCTTTTTTTCTAATCTTGATATATAACTTTGTGATATTCCGAAGCATATCTGCTACTTCTTTTTGGGTTTTTTCATTACCTGTTTTAAATCCAAATCTCAATTCCATTATATTTTTTTCTCTAGGATTTAGTTTTTCCATTGATATTTTTAATAATTTTTTGTCTACTTCATCTTCTAACCCTTTAGATACTGTATCTGGCTCAGTTCCTAAAATGTCTGATAATAATAATTCATTCCCATCTCCATCCTGATTTAATGGTTCATCTATAGATATTTCCCCTTTTAGTTTATTAGTTCTTCTAAGAAACATTAAAATCTCATTTTCTATGCATCTTGATGCATAGGTAGCTAATTTAATATTTTTATTAGTTTTAAAAGTATTTATTGCTTTCATTAATCCTATTGTCCCTATTGAAACTAAATCTTCAATTCCAACGCCTGTATTTTCAAACTTCTTAGCTATATATACTACTAATCTTAAATTTCTTTCTACTAATATTTGTCTTGCTTCATTTCTTTCATTTGTTTCTAATTGTTTTAATATTTTTTCTTCCTCTTCCATTTCTAGTGGTGGTGGCAAGGTTTGACTTCCTGCTACATAAAATATATCACACTCGTTTTCTTCTTTACAGTTGTAAAAGAACTTAAAGCTTCGTTTTAATATTTGAAGTATATCCATTAAATTCACCCATTTTTCCTTCCTGGCTGTTTAATAATTCCAATCCAATTAAACCTGAATATTTTTTGTTTTTGTTAAATTTATTACTACATGTACAAACTATTACATTATTTATTATCTTTTTTCCTTCATCATTATATAGTTTTATATAGTCTGGTTTAAAGCCAATCAATATTCCATTGTTTTTTCCTATCGAATTAAATGGTATTACTCTACAGCGTAATTTTAATTTTTCTTTCAAACAATCTAATTTGTCCATTTGTCCTTTTTTTAAAATATCCAATGATTCTTCATCTAATATATGTAGTAATTTCTTTTCTTCTATAATTACAACCGGGCATTTAGTTATTGGTTCTGCTAATAAATTTCCTGTATCTAATAATGTAGTAACCTCAACATTTTTTTCATTGTATCCAATTTCTATTTTGTAATATATAGAATTTTTGTCGATTTTTCTTTTTACTATTTTAAATGATATGTATATAACAAAAGCTCCTAATATTCCTCCTAATATTGCTATTTTTATTGGGTATTCTCCCACTAAAACACCATTTATGTTTTTTATTTGTTTGGGACTCACATTATATAAAAGATAATATGCAGCACCGCCAAAGCAGAATGATGTTAAATAAAAAATTACTATATTCTTTATTAATTTTTTTAAAATATTGGGATAAAAAGCTATATATATCATTACTACTGACAATACAATTTTTATAATTACATTTGTATATATTGGTAATTGTGTGATATACAACATAATTACATAAATTGCTCCTAATATACTAGAAATTAGCATTCTCAAATAACTTATTTTTTCTTGCACTATTAAACCAGTTGTATACAATATAATGTAATTCATTATAATGTTTTCAAGAAATATTATGTCTATATAAAATGTCATATATCACCTCCTGTCAAACCTCATAAAAGTTGTATTTGTATTTAATCTAATTAGAATATGTTTATTATAAGAATTATTTTTTTAAAAGTCTGTCAATTTTTAGGGTAGAAAAAAAGAAATAATCTACATTTTTAGATTATTTCTTTTTTAATATGTATGTAATTTGATATTAATTTGCTTATTTCTTTTTATTTCTTAGGAAAGATGGTATGTCTAAATCTGATGATGAATTATTACTTTCTGAAGAAGATGGAATTGAGTTTACTTTTTTATCCCAAGCTTTTGAAACTAAGTTTTCAACACCTATACTAGATAATGGTGCATCTGATTCAAATCCAGTTGCAATTACTGTTATTACTATTTCATCTCCTAAAGATTCATCTATTACTGAACCCCAGATAATGTTTGCTTCTGGGTCTACACTGCGTTGAACTAATTCTGCTGCTGTATTAATTTCTTGTAATCCTAAATCGCTTCCACCTGTGATATTTATAATTACTCCTCTAGCTCCTTCTATTGATGTTTCTAGTAATGGACTTTGTATTGCTTGTTTTGCAGCATCTTCTGCTCTATTCTCTCCTGATGCTCTACCAATACCCATATGAGCCATTCCTCTATTTAACATTATTGTTTTAACATCAGCAAAATCTAAGTTTACTAATCCTTCTATTGCTATTAAATCTGATATTCCTTGTACGCCTTGTCTTAAAACATCATCAGCCATTTTAAATGCTTCTACTATAGATGTTTTTCTATCTATTATTTGTAATAATTTGTCGTTTGGTATTACAACTAGTGAATCTACTTTTCCTTTTAAGCTTTCTACACCGCGTTCTGCTTGTGCTAATCTTTTTTTGCCTTCAAATGTGAATGGTTTTGTAACAACTGCAATTGTTAATATTCCTAATTCTTTTGCTGTTCCTGCAACAACTGCTGCTGCTCCAGTACCTGTTCCGCCACCCATTCCGGCAGTAACAAATACCATATCTGCTCCTCTTAAAGCTTCACCTATTTCTGATTTACTTTCTTCTGCTGCTTGAGCTCCTATGTCTGGGTTTGCTCCAGCTCCTAATCCTCTAGTTATTTTTTCTCCTATTTGAATTTTGGTTGCAGCTTTAGATTGTTGTAATTGTTGTCTATCTGTATTAACAGCTATGAATTCAACTCCTTTTATTCCAGCTTCAACCATTCTGTTAACAGCATTATTTCCTGCTCCTCCAACTCCTATTACTTTTATAGTAGCTGCTCCATCTACTACTTGTTTGTTTTCCATTTCTTCGTATTCGTACATACTATTTCCTCCCTAATCTATTTATTCAAATTTAAAACTTCTTATTATGAATAAAAAAATTCTTTTATTCTTTCGAATAACACTTTTAAGAAATTATCTTCTAATACAGTATCAATACTACTTGAAACTGATCTTGCAAATGGTCTAGCAGCAATATATCTTACTAGAGCATATGCTGTTCTATAACTTGGTCTAACTGTACTGATTAATCTTCCAGTAGACATTTTTACCGGTATATTTAATGCTATTTTTCCAGCAACATCACTTTTATTTATGTTTGTTATACCTTGACCTGTTAAAACTACATTATTAATTTTTGATTTTATTCCTTGTGCTGTTATATCTTTATTTATTAAAGAAAAGATTTCTTCTACCCTTGCTTCTATTATTTCAATCAATTCTGAACTTTTTATTGTTCTTGTTTTACTTAATCCATTACAAGTATTTAGTATTATATCATTATCGTTATCAATAAATGATTTTAGAGCTAGTCCATATTGTCTTTTTAATTTTTCTGCCTCTTCTACGGAAATATCTAATACTACTGCAATATCATTGGTAATATTATTGCCTCCTAATGGTATTGTATTAGTATAAGAAAACTTACTTCCATCAAACACACCTATTTCTGTATTTCCCGCTCCTATGTCTAAAAGCATTATATTGTCATTTAATTCATTAGAATCTAATACTAAATTTCTTTCAGCTAATGTTACAGGTATTATTCCATCAATTTCTAAATCTACTTTTTTAAATATTTGATGTAATTGTTTAACATAGTCTTTGTCAGCTAAAATAATTTCAGCATTAACCGTAAAGTTTGAACTTAAGCAGCCTATTGGATCATTCACAATTTTTCCATCTTCTAGCATAAATTGCTCTGGTACTATGTCTATGATTGTTTTATCATCTGGTAGTTCAATGTCTTTTACTAACATCATAGCAGAATTTACATCTTTTACAGATATTCCAGCAAATTTATCTTTTATTTCTTTTATTACACTATTTTGAACAATTGTTACATATTTTCCTGGTATTGTTACATATGCAGAATTGATTCTCAAATTAGCTTCTTCTTCAGCATCATTAATTGTTTTAGCAATTGACATTGCAACTTCATCTTCGTTAATTATTTTACCTTTTTTTATTCCAGTACATTTCCACTTGCTCATACATACTGTTTCTATTTGGTTAAAATTATTTACTTCTCCTACAACAGTAGTAATTTTTGAAGTTCCTATATCTATGCCGACAATTATATCTCCTATTGCCAAGCTTAACCCTCCAATTTTTATAGTATATTTTTTCGTCTTTAAGAATATTATATTTTTTATCAAAAGTCAAGAGAATTTGTAATATTTTTGTAATATTTTAGAAATATTTTTGTAACAAAGTTTCTTACTTATTTATTCCGTAACTTTTTCGGCTTTTTTATCTTTTTTAGTTGACCATTTTTCTATATAATATCTACGAATTGTGCCTAAGTTATTAAACATTCTTCCTACGAAAACAACAATTGCTGCTAAATATATATCTACATTTAATTTTTCTCCTAAGTATGTTAATAAAATTGATAAAATGGCATTTCCAAAAAAACCTGAAACAAATATTTTAAAATCAAATTTCCCTTTTAGAGTAGATGTAATTCCACCAAATACAGAATCTAATGCTGCTACTATTGAAATAGCTAAATATGATGAATATGTATATGGAATTATTGGTATGTTTATTCCTATTATCGCTCCAATTATACAACCTATACAAATTGCTAATATTACCATTTAATTTTCCTCCTTAAAATCTATACATCTATATATTTTAAATTAATATCTTTTGAATATTTATTAATTTTTATATTACTTTTGCTTTCTACTAAGATACTATATCCTTCTTTTTGTTTTGCATCTACATATCCATTTTTTATATTTAATGCACTCTTTAAATAATTCTCATCTCCTATTACAAGTATTGTGTATGGAGATGAAATTTTATTGCTATTTACTAAAACAAATCTACTTGATATATCTACAATATCTGTTAAATTAATAACTCTTTCTCCATTTATACTTATAGCTTCTGCTCCTGCTGCTCTAAGTTCATTAACTAATGTTAGTAAATCTTCCGCATCATATACTTTATCTTCTGTATCTTTAAGTGTAACTTGTATACCATTTCCTATTACATCTGTTTTTCCTAATATTAAGTTTGCTTCTTTTAATTCTTCCTCAACTAACTTTTCTGTTTCATCACTGTTTTCTGATTTTTCTTTGTATTCTGCTATTTTAGTTTGAGTATCTTGAAGCTTAGTATTAGTTTCTTCATATTTTTCTTTCCATTCTGATGCAAGCTTTTGTAGTTCATCTTCTCTTAATGATTCTAATTCTGATACATCTATTTCATTTACCACTTTGAACTGCATAAACATAACACAAGCTAATAATAAACTCATAATTCCTATTGTAATTACAATTACTATCTTTTCCTTTTTCATATTTTTACCTCTCTAAGAAATACTTATTTTTGGTTTCTCATATATTTATAATCCATAATTCCATTATATTTATATATTGTTATTTTGTTTTGTTTTGTTACACTTGAAACCAATCCGAATTTTTTTAACTGTGCCAAAAATCCTCCTGGTCTTTGTATTGCTCCAAGTAATGCTTCTTGTGATCCTATAGCTTTTATCTTAAATGGTGAACTTATTTTGTTTCCATTTATTAATATTACATTTCCATCACATGTAATTGAAGTTAAATTGGTTATTCTTTCATCATTTATAGATATTGCTTCAGCTCCAGCATTTTTTAATTCATTTACTAGTGTTAATAAATCTGTATCATGAATTAAATAGTTGCTAATATTGTCTAATATACTAATTGAATCATTTGTAACATTTTTATTATCTGCTACAGTTACAACAATTCCTTTACCAGCTACATCTATTGTTCCTATAATTGAATTTGCTATTTTTAATTCTTTTTCAGATTCTGAGGACTTGTCTCCTCTTTGTGTGGCTAGCTGTCTTTGTGTTTCCAATTTCTTTTCTGCTTTTTCTAAATTAGAATATGCATCATCATATTTTTCTTTCCAGTTTAAAACTTCTGCTTTTAATTCGCTATTTGCTCCACTCATATTTATTATATGATTAGCATTTTGAATTGTTTTGTATTGTACAACTATTGCTATTGTTAGAATTAAACACATTACTCCTAAAGTAACTGAAACAACTTTTTTATTCATAACATTACTCCTTTTTATTATCTGGTTTAAAATATACCTTTCTATTGCTTAAATCTCCATTAATAAATATCTCTCCTTTATTACCTTTTTCTTTTTCTAATAAAGTTTTCAACCATAATATTCTTTCGCTTAAATTTGTAGCATCTCCCAAATACACAATTTTCTTTTCTTTTTCTAAGGTTAAAATATAATTTGATGTGTCTTTACAGTTTATAGATGTAATTTGGTTATCTATACTATTGTATTGGCAATAATTCATAATTTTTATTATTGTATTTAGTTTTGTTAAATCTTCATCATCCAATCTATTTGATTTGTCTATAGAATTCTCTAAATTAGCTAGTCCTTCTATTTTTACAATGTTTTCTTTTTCATCAGCTATTTCTAATATATATCCCTGTTTGTCTAAATATATATATTGATTGTTGTATTTAACTTGATAAGCTACTTTTCTTTCTTCTATATTAATTTGTAGAGTACTTGGTAGTTTTCTTTTTATTGTTACTTTTTCTACATATGAATTTTCTTTTAAATTCTTAGTTATGCTATTTTTAGTTATTGCAAATATATTTGTAGTATTAAGTTCTACCTTTGTTAAACTAATATATGTTTCTACAGAATTCTTTTCATTTCCACTTATTTCTATATTAGTAATATTAAACATTGGTGTTGTTAACATATAAATTGTCCCTGATACAAGTAACAAAAATAATATTATAAATCCTGCGATTCCTTTTTTTCTGTTAATCTTTTTTATTTTCTGATCTTTATCATTTTGTATTTTGCTATTTTTTTTAGGAACTCCTTTGCTTTTGCTTGTCCTTTTTTTAGGTTTTGACATATTATTTTTTTTGTTATTATTGGTACGAGTAGTTTTTTTATTTTCTACTCGTACATTTTTAGGTTTAGTTGTAACACCTATAATTATTTCATTTTCAGAGCTATAGCTATTGTCATTATTTTTCTTTTTCATATTTTTTTTACTTGCTCTTGGCATATATTTTTTCTCCTTCTGAATCAAATATATTTTATATTTCTTCTAATCTTATATTTGCTCCTAAAGATGTTAGTTTTTTATCTAAATTTTCATAACCTCTTAATACATATTCTATATTTTCTACTGTTGTCCTTCCTTTTGCATTTAAACCAGCTAATATTAAAGCTGCTCCGCCTCGTAAATCTGTAGCTCTTACAGTTGCTTTGTTTAACCTTTTTACTCCTTTTATTACTGCTGTTCTACCTTCTACTGTGGTTTTTGCTCCCATTTTTATAAGTTCATTTAGATATTTATATCTATTTTCAAATATATTTTCTATTATAATTGAAGTTCCTTTTGCTATTGTTAAGGTTACTCCTAATATTGATTGCAAATCTGTAGGAAATCCTGGGTATGGTAGTGTTTTAATGTCTACTGCTCTTAGTTTCTTAGGACTTTTTAATACAATTTCATTTTTACTTTTAGTTATTTGACATCCCATTTCCTCTAGCTTGTTGATTAATGTTTCAATATGTTCTGGAATAACTTTTTGTAATTTTATATTTCCTCCTGTTATTGCTGCTGCACATAGCAAAGTTCCCGCTTCTATTCTATCTGGAATTATATTATAACTCAAATCTTTTAATTTTTCTACACCTTTTATAATAATATTATTAGTTCCTGCACCTGTTATTTTTGCTCCCATAGAATTTAATGCATTTTGCAAATCAATAATCTCTGGTTCCATTGCTGCATTGTTTATTTTAGTTACCCCTTTAGCTAGTACACTAGCAAGCATTATATTTTCAGTTGCACCTACACTTGGAAAGTCTAAATGAATATCATTTCCCACTATTTCATCTGCTGTGCATATTAATTCTCCAAACTCTTCTTTAACATTTACTCCTAGTTTTTCAAAAGATTTAAGATGTAAATCTATTGGTCTAGAACCAATATCACACCCTCCTGTTTGTGATAGTTTGTGGGTACATAAATTTCAAATGAAATAGCAACCCTCCGTTTTCGTATAATTCATTATACATCATATCATTTAGGGTATACAAGTCTTTTTCTTCTTTTGTTATTTCATTTTTATCAAATACTATTATTTTATCAAATAGTCTTGATAATTCTTCTTTTGTTAATCCATTTTTCTTTATATCATCTATTGCTTTAAATATTAAATCTTCTTTATCTTCTAATTTGTTTAGTGTATTGAATTTACCTTCCGCTTCTTGCAATTTTTCTTTTTCATATTGTATCTTCTTTTCTAATTCCTGTTTTTTATCTTTATATATAAATTCTGGAATTAAATCATTTAGCTTATCTTCATATACTTGTTTAAATTGTTTTTCTAGCTTTTCCAATGTTTGTTTAGATTTGTTTAACTCTTTTTCTAGGGTTGCTTTATTTGTAGAAATTGCTTTTACATTGTCCATAACAAAATTTTTAAATTCAGGATTACTTACTAAATTATCTATATATGCATTTACAATTTCGTCTAAATATTCTATTCTTATCCTGTGTGGTTTACACCCATAATTTGGTCTTATATCTTTTATTGCACCTTCATTACTATACTTTTTGCATAAATAACTATCTGGTCTTTTTCTTGTTCCAGTATTTCCCTTTCTTTTATACATTGGAGTTCCACATCTTCCGCAATATAAAAGTCCTGAATATAAGTTATTGTCTGTATCTACAAATTTAAAACCATTATTTATTTTATCACTTTCTTTTTTTCTTTTCTTTCTAATTTTTTGAACCTTTTCAAATAGTTCTTTATCAATAATAGGTTCATGATGATTTTCTATTATAGTCCATTCTTCTTCTGGCTTTACTCTTGTTTTTTTAGATTTAAAGCTTAATTTTTCTGTATGTCCTCCAACATAGGCTCCTGTATATCTTCTATCATCTAATATTCTTACAATATGCTGTGCTTTCCAATTTGCTGTTTGTTTTGCATTTGAAAATCCTCTTGATTGTGATGGAGTTGGTATTCCTTTTTTATTTAAGTAAGTTGCAATTTTTTGATATCCCCAACTTTTAGAGTATAATTCAAATATTTCTTGCACCGTGGTGGCAGTTTCTTCATTAATTACAAGGCTTTTTCCATCTTTGTTATATCCATAAATTGCTTTTACTAATAAATCGCCTTCTTCAATTTTATGTCTTAAATTTCTTCTTATATTTTTACTATCATCTCTTGCTCTTCTTTCATTAAACCATGCGTATAACCCAAACATTTCCTCATTGTATTGCTCATCTTCAAATATTATCTCTACACCTTGTTCTTCTAAGTATTCTACAAAATCTAATGCTTCTTTTTGGTTTCTTCCAAGTCTTGCAGAATTTTTAAAAACAATTATGTCTATTTCTTTATTCTTTGCTCTTTTTCTAATATCATCAAATCTACTAAAATCTGTTCCACTTTTGTCATCATCCATTATAATATCTACAATATTAGTATATCCATGACTTTTACAGTATTTAACTAGCAAGTCTCTTTGCGTTTCTATTCTTTCATAATTTTCTCCATAGTCATCTCTACTCTCTCTGCAATAGATTACTACCTTTTTTGCTTCGTTAGATTTTTTCATAGTATACCTCCGCTTCATTATGTATCAATAACATTTAATATATATTACATTTTATTGTTGCTATTATATATAAAAAGTTCTAAAACTTCAAGTTATCTCCTCAAAATTTTAGAGCTTTTTTAGTTATCTACTTTTCTTTTTTATTATTATGTGCTATATTAAATATGCTTATAGCAATTAATATTATTGCTCCAATAATTATATATAGTAAATTATTGTCATCTGTTTGAGCATTTACTTCTGTATCATTGCATTGTATTGTTTTGTTTCTATTATCTTGTGTACTATTCGTATCTTCACTCCAAATTCCAAGTTTGCTTTCTTTGGCTAATTCTTCACTTTCTTGTAACATTCCAGCATATTTATAGTTATTCTGCAACATATAAGTTTCTGCCAATCCATTTTGTACTAATAAATTTTGCAACAACTCATCATCTACCCATATCCATGCCAAATATCTATCATATTTATCTTTTTTATCAGCAACTTTATCAAACTCTAATTCAATTTTTGTAGCATTTTCAAGTTTTCCTTTTGTGAAATCACTTGCCTCTTTTCCCCATTCTTCTTCTCCAATTTCTGGATGAACAGTTTCTTTTGTGTTTATTCCTAAAAATCTAACTGTTACTTGTTCCGTATCCATTTTGAACTTTGCAGTATCCCCATCTACAGTTTTTACTAATTCTACTTCAATTTTATTTGTGTCTTTATTATAATCGTTTTCTATTTTATTAAAATTTTCATCATAGTATACAGCAGGCGTAATAATTACCCATTTTTTGTTTTCTTTATCCCATTTTACTTGATGATAATGTACTACGCCATTTTCTTTGTGGTAGCCATAATATTTTCCATTATATTCAGTTATATATTTTGAATCTTTATCTTTCCAACCTGTAACATTACCACTATGTGCCAAACTCACATTACTTACACATATTAGCATTACTATAATTATTATTGCATTTTTTATTTTTTTCATTTCTATCACCTAACATATTATAATATAAGGAGGAATTTTTTTGAACGATTTTTTAAACTTTTCACTAAATAATTTAAATTTATTAGATAACAAAATTCATGATAATATTAAAGGAACTTTTATTGATGACTTTATTCATGAATTACAAGACTATTTAGAGTCTCAAACAAATGATAAAATACTAGAAAACTTACCTGATAATACCAATCTGCATTTTGCAAAATTTGAAGACGATTATGCTATTTGCTTTGATTACTCTTCTAAAACTATATACAATATTCCTAAATCTTATTTAAACGATAGTACTCCAGAAGTTGGCGAAGCTATAAAAAAAGTTTCTTCAAAGGATTTTCGTGTAGATACTACAGGAATTTCAGCAAATGCAAATGATATTGATAAACTTTTAAGTGAATGCAGGTATGCAACCCTTTCTTCAAAGATAAATGTTTTACCAGAATATTATCAAATTTCTGATATTGGTATAGATTTTGCTGTTTGCAAAAATTTAAATACTAATAAATCTGAAAATATCCCCATAGATGAAGTTCCTAAAAACGCCAAAAATGGAGATACTTTATTGTATAAAAATGGCAAGTTTATTATAAAGTAGTAATTCTTATATTTTTTTATTTTAGTTGGTGACAATTTGTCACCGACTCATTTCCTTTTCTTTCGTTTCGAACTTGCAACAAATTCTTGCAAGTTCACTTTTCTAAATTCTTATTGTAACTTACTATATTTTATATCATATCTTTAATTATTCTTCAACAACTTTGCGAAATTTTGTTTTGTTTTTTTATTCATATTTTTCCTTTATTCTATCGGAAATTATGTCGGTGAATACCTGTTTGTAATCCTCAGTATCACCAGTATTTGATTTTGGACAAATGAATACTGCAAATGGTAATTTATCTTTCTTTTGTTTCGTTTTCTTGGTAATATTTGATTCTTCCAGAATATCCACCTCCATTTCCTTTTTCTAAATTATATTGTTATGTTGTTTGTACTTATTACTAAAGAATTAGTTAATATCACAAAAAACTGATAATTATCAACTAACTTTAAATAAAATCGACCTCCCAAATCTATTCATTTATCTTATGTTTGTCCGATGTATCCACCAAATATCGCAATCCCCTGGGTAGGTAAATGTTACTTTTTTACTTCTTGATAATAGAGCTCCTGCTATAATCACGGATGATCTCATTTTGCTCATTAAATTATCTGGTATTTCATACTTATTTATATTTCTTGAATCAATTATTGTTTTACCATTTACCTTTTTTATTTTACAACCTAATTCTTCTAATATTTTAAACATCATCTTTGTATCATGAATATTAGGTACATTATACAATTTGTTTATTCCTTTATTCAAAAGTGTTGCTGCAATTATAGGTAATGAAGCATTTTTAGATCCTGAAACATATGTAGTTCCCTCAAGTTTTTTTCCACCTTCAATAATATATCTTTTCATAAAAAATTCACCTTCCTTATGTAACTTGCTATATATTATGTCATTTTTACATAAAAGGTGAATTCTAAATTATTTGTATTATTAAAGCAGATAATTATCAACTAATTATCTGCTTTTTCTATTGCTTATTCTAAAAAGAATCCATCTTCATTTGTGTTTTTTGTTATTCCTGGTACTCCTACTATTGTAGAATTATCCGGTACTTCTTTTAAAACTACTGCATTTGCTCCTATTTTCACATTGTTTCCAATTTTTATTGGTCCCAAAATTTTAGCTCCACACCCTACTATTACATTATTTCCTAAATCAGGATGTCTTTTATATTTATCTTTTCCTGTTCCTCCTAATGTAACTCCATGGTATATTGTACAATTATTTCCAATTGTAGCTGTTTCGCCTATTACAATTCCCATTCCATGATCTATAAATAATCTTTTTCCAATTTTAGCACCAGGATGTATTTCTATTCCTGTAAAAAACCTAGCTATTTGCGATATTAGCCTTGCTATAAATTTAAAATTTAAATTATTTAAAAGGTGCGCTATTCTATGAAATAAAATAGCATGAAAACCTGGATAAAGAAAAATCACATATAAAATATTTTTACTTGCTGGATCCTTTTGGCATATATTTTTTGCATCTAAATATATATCTTTTATTGCTTTAAACATAAAATCACCTAATATATTATATTTTTTTATAATAATTAGGTGAAATATATGCTCACATTTTAACTACCAATTTATCAACTTTTGAATGAATATATTTTTTTAGTTTATTCATAAATATATCTGGCTCAATTTCTTTTTTTGCAACCATATCTAATCCTTTTTCCCAACTTGCTGTTAATTTTGGATTTAACATATCTGGCATAGACATATTTACTATATCAAATATTTTTTCACCTTTTCCGGTTGGTGTAATTATTTGAGTTTTATTATTTATTTGTATGTATTTTATTCTTTCTAACTTTTTTATAATTTCCGCCCTTGTTGCGCTTGTACCAATACCTGCTCCTTTTATTTGTTCTCTTAGTTCTTCGTCTTCTATTAATTTTCCTGCATTTTCCATTGCTAGAATCATAGAACCAGAATTGTATCTATTAGGTGGTGTAGTTTCTGCTTCCTTATTTTCAAAATTATTTATTTGAACTTTCTGTCCCTTTTTTAATGTTGAAAGTATATCTAAATTACTATTATTATCTTTTGATGTATCAGATTCTTCTGTTTCGTTTTTTGGTTTTAATATGTCTAAATATCCTCTTTTTATACAAACCTTTCCATTAGCATAAAATTTTTCTTTTTCTATATCAATTGTTACATTTATTTTATTGTATTCTGCTGGTGGATAAAAAATTGCTAAAAATCTTTTTACTATTATTTTATATACTCTTTTATGTAGTTCTGGTAATGTTTCATAATTTTCATATCCTTGTCCTGTTGGAATTATTGCGTAATGGTCTGTTATTTTTGAGTCATTTACATATTTAGTTTTTATTAAATTTGTTGAATATTTTTCTTCTACCATTTTATTTATATATTCTTTTATTTCTTCATCTTTAAGACCTCTTGATATTCCATTTAAGTTTTTAGTTATCTCTTTGGCTACTGCAGTAGATAAAACTCTAGCATCTGTTCTTGGATATGTTACTAGTTTCTTTTCATATAAGTTTTGTATTATTTCTAGTGTTTCATCTGGTTTTATTTTGAATTGTTTAGTGCATTCATTTTGAATTTCAGCTAGATTAAACAAAAGTGGTGGATTCTCTTTTTGTTTTTGTTTTTTTACTTCTGTGATTATTGCTTCTTTATCTTTCAGATAATTTATAAAGTTCTTTAAATCTTCTATCTTTTTAAAGCCTGACTCATTATATAATTTAGGATTATTGTACATTACAGAATTTTCATTTACCTTCCATTCTGCATCAAATTCTGATTCGTTATTTCCAAATTTTCCTATTAATTTATAATACTTAGTTTTTACAAAATTTCTAATTTCTCTTTCTCTTATTACAACCATTCCTAAAACACATGTCATAACTCTTCCTACTGAAATAGAAACTTTATCTTCATTTATTTCTTTTGCTAATCTTCTTCCATATATTATTGATAATAATCTTGAAAAATTAATTCCTATTAGATAATCCTCTTTTGCACGCAAATATGCAGAATCTGATAGACTATCATATTCTGACATATCTTTTGCTTCTTTTATTCCTCTTAAAATTTCTTCTTCTGTTTGAGAATCTATCCAAACTCTTTTCATTTTAGCTTTTGGATTTGGATGTGCCATCATAAATACTAACCTTTGTATATATTCTCCTTCTCTTCCTGAATCTCCAGCATTATATATTTCTTCTACATCTTCTCTTTGTAATAAGCTTTGTACTATATCGAATTGGTTTTTAACTGCTGATATTATTTCATATTTATACTCGTCTGGTATAAATGGTAGTGTATCTAATCTCCAAAACTTTAATTTTTCATCATATGCTTCTGGATAAGACATTGTAACTAAATGTCCTACGCACCAAGTTATAATCCAATCTTTTGACTCTAAATATCCATTTTTTCTAACTGTATTTTGTTTTAAAGCTTTTGAAAATTCCATTGCAACAAATGGCTTTTCAGTTATCAATAGTTTTTTAGGCATATATCCTTCCTCTGTTAGGGGGAACCAAAAAGGGTCAGACCACTTTTGGTCCCCCTGCCTTTCTTCTTTTATCTATTTTTCTTAAAATATTTCTATTTATTCCTGTAATTCTCGAAATTTGTAATATATTCATAACTTCTAATGATACTATTTTAGTTAATAATATATTTCTCTCTATTATTTTCATTTTTCTTATGGCATCTATTTTTACCTTAAAGAAATCCTCTATAAATTTTATAGCATCATTATCACTTATTTTCTCTTCTATTCCCACATTTCTAATATCTGATTCATTGCTAATTATATTCATATATTTTTTGTAATTATTAATTGCTATTTCTTTTTCAGTAGAAAATAGCTTTAGAATCAAATCAGTATTGACTAATTTTGAATTTTTAATATATTCATTATAGCTACTCCATTTATATTTTTCTATTGTTGAAATATTGGCCTTTACAGGATTTTGGTGTATATATCGTACACATTCTAATAAATATCTTTCTTCTTCAACCGGAATACTTTTAAATCTATCTTGAAATAAATGACCTATTCTTTTATACTTTTTATTGAAATAAGTAGCATATACTGTCTGTATACATTGCATAAATTTGCTAAAATCCTCTTTTGATTTTAATAAAAAATGCACATGATTATTCATTAAACAATAAGCTATTATTTCTACACTGTATTTGCTTAAATAGTACTTTAGTATTTGTAAGAATTTTTTCTTATCTGCTGTGTCATAAAAAATGATTTCTTTATTAACACCTCTTATCATTATATGATAAATATTAGTTAAACTTTTTATTCTAAGTGAACGGGGCATAATTATTACATTCTCCTTAAATATGATTTTTATAATTTTGCTCCCAATCGTTATTATATTATATTGATTTTTTTTTTTCAAGAGGGGAACCAAAAGTGGTCTGACCCTTTTTGGTTCCCCTCATTTTTTTATTTTTTATTCAGTTTACTCTTTATTTTGTTACTGAAGTATTGTATAATATCGTATATTAATATTCTTAAATGGAAAGAAAGTGATAAATAAATGGCATATGATTTTCAAAATATAGAAAAGAAATGGCAAAAATATTGGGACGATAACAAAACATTTAAAACTGATGTATGGGATTTTTCTAAACCTAAATATTATGCTTTAGATATGTTTCCTTATCCATCTGGTCAGGGTTTGCATGTTGGACATCCAGAAGGCTATACTGCAACTGATGTAATGTCTAGATTTAAGAGAATGAATGGATATAATGTTTTACATCCAATGGGTTGGGATTCTTTTGGTCTTCCAGCAGAGCAATACGCAATTAAAACCGGTAATCATCCTGAAATATTTACTAAACAAAATATTTCAACTTTTAAAAGGCAATTAAAAATGCTTGGTTTTTCTTTTGATTGGGATAGAGAAATTTCAACTTGTGATCCTTCATACTACAAATGGACACAATGGATTTTTAAACAATTATACAATGATGGACTTGCAAAATTTGTGGATATGCCTGTTAACTGGTGTGAAGAATTAGGAACTGTTCTTGCAAATGATGAAATAATAGATGGAAAATCTGAAAGAGGTGGCTTTCCTGTTGTTCGTAAAAATATGAAACAATGGGTACTAGACATTCCTAAATATGCAGAGACATTACTTGCTGGACTAGATGACATAGATTGGCCTGAGTCTACAAAAGAAATCCAAAGAAATTGGATTGGCAAATCTGTTGGTGCTCATGTAAAATTTAAAGTTGCAAATCACGATTTAGAATTTACAGTATTCACAACAAGAGCAGATACTTTATTTGGAGCAACATATTGTGTATTAGCTCCAGAGCATGAGTTCATAAATATTATTACAACTACAGAACAAAAAAATGCTGTTGAGTCATATAAGAAAGTTTGTAGTTCAAAATCTGACTTAGAAAGAACAGAATTAAATAAAGAGAAAACTGGTGTATTCACAGGTGCATATGCAATTAACCCTGTAAACGGAAAAGAAATTCCAATATGGATTTCAGACTATGTTTTAGCTTCTTATGGAACTGGAGCTATTATGGCTGTTCCTGCACATGATGAAAGAGATTATGCTTTTGCTAAAAAATTTGGTTTAGATATTATCCCTGTTCTAGATGGTGGAGATGTATCAAAAGAAGCTTTTACCGGTGACGGATTACATATTAATTCAGATTTCTTAAATGGATTAAATAAAGAAGATGCTATTAATAAGATTATTTCATGGCTTGAGGAAAATGGAATCGGAGAGAAAAAAGTAAATTATAAATTAAGAGAATGGATTTTTGCAAGACAGCGTTATTGGGGTGAACCTATTCCAATTATTCATATTGGAGATGATATGATCGTTTTAGATGATAAAGATTTACCTTTAATTTTACCTTCTCTTGAAGATTATGCTCCTTCAAAATCTGGGGCCTCACCACTTGAAAAGGCAACTGATTGGGTTAATGTTGAAGTAAATGGCCAAGCAGGAAAAAGAGAAACAAGTACAATGCCTGGTAGTGCAGCTTCTAGTTGGTATTTCCTACGATATATTGATCCAAATAATGATAATGAAATTGCAAACAAAGAACTATTAAAACATTGGCTTCCTGTTGATTTATATGTTGGTGGACCAGAACATGCTGTAGGACATTTATTATATTCGAGATTCTGGAATAACTATCTATATAATAAAGGCATAGTACCTGTAAAAGAACCATTTGCAAAACTTCGTCATCAAGGTATGATTTTAGGTTCAAATGGAGAAAAAATGTCTAAATCAAAAGGTAATGTTGTTAACCCAGATGACATGGTTAGACAATATGGCACTGATAGCTTAAGAGTTTATGAAATGTTTATGGGACCAATAGATGCCGCTAAGCCTTGGGATCCACATGGAATTTCAGGTTCTAAAAATTTCTTAGATAGAGTTTGGAGATTATTTGTAGAGTCTAATAAAATTCAAGAAATTGAGAATAAGAACTTAGAAAAAATATATAACTTTACAGTAAAAAAAGTAACAAATGATTATGAATCTATGAACTTTAATACTGCAATAAGCCAAATGATGATATTTATAAATACAGCTAATAAAGAAGAAATATTACCTAAAGAATATGCAGAGGGCTTTTTAAAATTATTAAATCCAGTAGCACCACATATTACCGAAGAAATATGGAATATTCTAGGTCACAATAATACAATATCATATGAAGTATGGCCTACATTTGATGAAGATAAATGTAAAGAAGATGAATATAATTTACCAATACAAGTAAATGGTAAGCTTAGAGCTACTTTAAAAATACCTTATGATACTGATGAAGAAATCATAAAAGGAAAAGCTCATGAAGCTGTAAAGAGTTATCTTGATGGTAAATCTATTGTAAAAGAGATTTATGTAAAAAATAAAATTTACAATATTGTTATAAAATAGAAAAGAAAGTGGATTAAAATCCATTTTCTTTTATTTTTTTCTTCTTTAATTTTGCAACAAAAAATCCTTCATAATATTCATTTGGTGCTATGCAAATTGCTTCTTTTATTCTGCAAGGAAGTTTTGGTATATCTTCATTTATATTAATTGGTACAATTTCTATATTTTGATTATTTATTACCTGATTAATTATATCTTCATTTTCTTCTCTTAATATAGAACAAGTTGAGTATACCATTTCATGACCAGGCTTTAATATTTTTAATGCTTTTTTTAATAGTGCAAGTTGGCTTTTTCTAGTTTTTTGTATTAACTCTTTTGTTATGTTTTTATATGTTTTCTCATTTTGTAAATTAACTGTACCACTTCCACTACATGGAGCATCTAATAAAATTCTATCAAAAGCAAAATAGTCGCTCATTTTTCTACTATCTTCATTAATAACAATAACACTGTTTGCACCTTGTTTTTGTAAATTATATTTTAATCTATCTGCTCTTATTTTATTCATCTCATATGCTGTTATGTTTGCTCTATTTTTTGTGATTGCTGCTATTTGTGTTGTTTTACTTCCTGGAGCTGCTGTCATATCCAATATATCTTCGCTTTCTTGCGGTTGCAAAATAATAGGAGGAAGCATTGAAGATAAACTTTGTAAATATATATACCCTTTTTCATATATTTCTAATTTGCTTAATGTTTCTTCGTTTGCATTTTCTATTATTAAAGCTATGTTATTCCTTGTAACTTCTTTATATTGTATATTATTTTTTTCTAAAATATTGCACACTTCTTTTTTGCTTGTTTTTAATGTATTTATTCTAATTGTTACCTTTTTTTCGCAATAACCATTTATTATTTTATTTGTTATATCTTCTCCATACTGATTATTTAATTTGTTTAATAAAAAATCTGGCAATTTATTATTCATTTTTATTCTCCTATATTTATATACATTATATCATTAATTGTAACATAAATTTAATATATTTTTTCATTTTTTTATTGTATTTTTGTAGAATTATATTATATAATGTTTGTATATTATTGAAAGGATAAATTATTAGTGAATACAGAAGCTAAACTTCGCAAAGAAGGAATTAAAGTAATAAAAAAATTAAATACTTTAAAAGTTAATTCAATTGCAACTAACCTTGCTCAAAAATTGGTTGATACTTTTCCAGAACAAGACATAGATTATCATGAATTATTTATGAAACTTTCTAGATTGAATATGTACATTGCTGAAATTCCAAATGGTGTAGCTGCTAAATATTATTACAAAAATTCTTCTATTTATTTTAGTAGTTCTACAAATTTAGATAATCTTGATGCAGTTACTATTCACGAATGTATACATTATCTTCAAGCTGAAGTAAATTCTAGAAATAAATTAATTAAGTTAGGTCTTTGTGACTTTTCTGATATTAAACTTTCTGGTATGGCTCTTAATGAAGCTGCTGTCCAGTTAATGGCAATGAAATGCACTAAGTCTAAGTTTGATACAGTAAAATATTTTGATATTGAACTTCCATCTAACAGTCCTGATTATTATACTTTGGAATGCAATTTAGTTAGGCAAATGGCTTATATTACTGGTGAATATGTTCTTTACAATAGCACATTATATGGAAACGATAATTTTAAAAATAAATTCATAACATTAACTAGTGAAGAAGATTTCGAAATTATAAAAAATAATATAAATACAATTATGTATTTAGAAGATAAATTACATGCTACATTAGAAAAGATTCAATCAAGTGAAATAGTTACTTCTGAAATAGCAAGATTAATGAAAAAATCAAATCAAATTAAAGAAAATATAAGAAGAGGCTTTTTGCTTACTCAAAATAGAATTTTTACTAGTTTTTTTGATAATTTGTTTAATTCTTTATACTCTTCAAGAAGCATGGAAAATTTCAGAAATGCCTTGTATACATATAGAAATTTCATTGGAGTTACAGATGATTATACTTTTTTCAATGATTATTATATAAATAAAATGGCTGAACTTGAGAATAAATATAATAATGTACCTAACACTCCACTTGCACTTGTTCCTATAAAGAAAGAAACTTTATTTCAATTAATTATTAGAAAAATTAAAACTTTATGAAATATATAGTCATATGAAAATGTATATATTTGCTAGATGTATGGATTATGATAAATCTTCTCCTGCTACTGTTACTAATAATTACGGTGCCTCGTTTTTAGCTGCTAAATTTTTCCCTTTTCCGGCAAACGTTTCTTTTGAGAGTTATCGAAATTTAGCTGACGGTATTGCTAGGTATTATGCCAGTATTGCAAAGACGAAATCTGCTGAACGTATGGCCTTTCGTAATGCTAAAGAACGTAAAGCTGCCTCTGATCCTATTTTTAATTTTGACGATTCCGCTTTACCGTCGTTTGACCAAAGTTGTTTTTCGTGTAAACAAGCAGAAAAATGGTCAGTAACAACTTTGGAATATACTCTACCCGCTGTTACCGTGGAAGATGATACAGATGGTAGTTATCCAAGAATGCTTATGGGAAAGAATCCTGATGAAAGCATTCCTTTATTTCCTGATTTAGAGAAGTCTGAAAGTTATGATGAAAATTTTTATTGGGATGATTTTGAAAGCAAAAGCGTTTCTGCACCGACAGAACCAAATGCCAGTGAATTGAAACAAACACCTATGGAAGACGGTAAATAAAATATTTAAAACAATATTTATATATACCAATAGTGATGAAAATTGCTTGTATATTTAAGGAGACAGATTATGAGTATTATTAAAAAATCATTATGTGGATTAACTACAGCAGTATTTTTATGCAGTATGGCTCCGTCTAAGGCACTGGATCCTTCTCATTTTGATAAATTAGTTCAAATAAAGGAAGAGATAATGCCGCCGTTTAAGAATAAAATTATTTTTGAAAAATTGCCTGATGTTTATAAATATTTGCAAGAATTATTTTTCTCGAGTGTCGGT
>OIYV01000464.1_pt1 | contig 23447 bp, 21 predicted proteins | sample 1588251 | NCBI WGS metagenome assembly OIYV01 (sample SAMN03283282) | human gut metagenome | biome: human-associated habitat; material: feces | host: Homo sapiens | place: Peru | collected 2012
GTGATCAACTGGCTCACTGCCGTTTGCTTTGTGCTGGGCGCTCTGTTCTCTACCCTGGCCGGGTTCTTTGGTATGACCGTGGCCACGAAAGCCAATGTGCGCACCGCCAATGCTGCCCGGGAGCGAGGCATGAATAAAGCACTAAAGATTGCCTTTAGCGGCGGTGCCGTGATGGGTTTGTCTGTGGTCGGCCTGGGCGTCATCGGCGTGGGTTTAATCTTCCTGTTCCTGAACAGTAAGTACGACCTGGTGAGCAATGCCTCTGCTCTGAATATTCTCACAGGCTTTAGTTTGGGTGCGTCTTCTATCGCACTGTTTGCCCGTGTCGGCGGCGGTATTTATACCAAGGCTGCGGATGTGGGCGCCGATCTGGTGGGCAAAGTGGAGGCCGGTATTCCGGAGGACGATCCCCGCAACCCGGCAACCATTGCAGACAATGTGGGCGACAATGTGGGCGATGTAGCCGGTATGGGCGCCGATTTGTTTGAAAGCTATGTTGGCTCCATTATCTCTGCCATCACCTTGGCATTTGCAGCTACCACCGTCAGCAGTCGGCTGTATGCGGCGATCTTCCCGCTGGTGCTGTGCGGCGTGGGCATTCTCGGTTCCGTAATCGCCACATTCTTTGTACGCGCCAAGGACGGCACGGACCCGCAGCGCGCCTTGAACCGGGGTGAATATACGGCAACGGCGCTGGTAATCCTTGCCGCCGGGGTGCTGAGCCACTTTATGCTGGGCACCATGAACGGCTTTTGGTGTGTGCTGTGCGGCCTGATCGTGGGCACTGCCATCGGTAAGCTGACGGAAATTTATACTTCCGATCACTATAAATCTGTAAAAGAAATTGCAGAAAGCTCCAAAACCGGCGCTGCAACCAACATTATCAGCGGTATGAGCGTGGGCATGCGTTCCACAGCCATTCCAGTGCTGTTTATCGCTGTGGGTATACTGCTGTCTTACAAATTCTTAGGTCTATACGGTATCGCTCTTGCTGCCGTAGGTATGCTGTCTACCACCGGGATCACCGTGGCGGTGGACGCTTACGGTCCGATTGCGGACAATGCCGGCGGTATTGCCGAGATGAGTGAACTGGATGGCTCTGTGCGCAAGATCACCGATAAGCTGGACAGCGTAGGTAACACCACAGCCGCAGTAGGCAAAGGCTTTGCCATCGGTTCTGCCGCCTTGACGGCGCTGGCGCTGTTCGCCTCCTTTGCAGAAACGACGAATATCACCAGTGGCGGTATGAGCATTTTGGACGCTAAAGTGGTGGTAGGCTTGTTCCTGGGCGGTATGCTCCCCTTCCTGTTCTCTGCCTTTACCATGAGTTCCGTTGGTAAGGCTGCGAACAAGATGATCGAGGAAGTGCGCCGCCAGTTCCGGGAGAAACCCGGCATCTTAAAGGGCACGGAAAAGCCGGACTACACCAAGTGCGTGTCCATCTCCACCACCGCAGCACTGAAAGAGATGATTCTGCCCGGCATTATGGCAGTGGTGGCTCCCTTACTGGTAGGCTTCCTACTGGGCGTTGAGAGCCTGGGCGGTCTGCTGGCAGGTGCGCTGGTCAGCGGCGTTATGATGGCAATCTTTATGGCCAACAGCGGCGGTGCCTGGGACAATGCCAAAAAGTACATTGAGGGTCTGAAAGACGGCGGCAAAGGCTCTGAAGCCCATAAGGCTGCCGTGGTTGGCGACACCGTAGGCGATCCCTTTAAGGACACCTCCGGCCCGTCTATCAACATTCTTATTAAGCTGATGACCATTGTGTCTTTGGTTTTCTCCTCTGCCTTTATGGCAGTCAATGGCGGCGCAGGTCTGCTGAACTTCTAAAACCAAATCAGATACAAAAAGCCCCGGAGTTTGTACTCCGGGGTTCATTTTATTTAGGCTTATTCGGTTTCATCATAACTGTCCAGGAACGAATGAAGCTGACCGTGCTGCTTGTAGCCGATCACTGTGTCAATATTCACATGCTCCACACTGCGGAAAATGTTGCTTTCCACCTGCGGACTTTCTGCATGCAGCATTTGGATCAGTTCCTTGGTACGCTTACGCTTGGAAGTATTGTCCGGGTTGCAAGAGGTGCAGGTGTCCGTAAACTTGCAGGCGCACTGGATAAAGTGCAGGCCGTTATAATCCCGCCAGTGCTCAATGCTGCTTTCCCGCACCAAGTACAGCGGGCGGATCAGTTCCATACCGGCAAAGTTGGTGCTGTGCAGCTTGGGCATCATGGTTTGCACCTGGCCGCCGTACAGCATGCCCATTAAAATCGTCTCGATTACATCGTCGTAATGGTGACCCAGGGCGATCTTGTTGCAGCCCAGCTCCTTGGCCTTGTTATACAAATGTCCACGGCGCATACGGGCACAGATATAGCAGGGCGACTTTTCAATATGCAAAACGGATGAGAAAATATCTGTCTCAAACACGGTAATGGGCAGTCCTAAGGTGCGGGCGTTGCGCTCAATCACCTCCCGGTTCTTGGGGCTGTAACCCGGATCCATCACCAGATACACCACTTCAAAGGGAAAGCGACTGTGCTTTTGCAGTTCCTGGAACAGCAGCGCCATCAGCATACTGTCCTTGCCGCCGCTGATACAAACGGCCACCTTATCACCCGGCTGCAACAGTCTGTATTCGTCCAAAGCAGCAGTAAAGCGGCTCCAAATTTCCTTATGGAACTTCTTGTGAATACTATGCTGCACTTGTTTCGCTTTATCCGCCTCAAAGTGCAGGCTTTGCATCAGGTAGCCGTAGTAGCCGCCCTGTAAATTCATGGCCTGTACCCCATGGGTGCGCAGCTCCTCTGCCACTGCATCACTAAGGAGACCGCTTTTGCAGCAGATGATGACCGGCATGTCCTTCGGCAGGCTGTCCGCCGCTTCCAAGATCGCCGCCTGTTCTTTATGCTCTGCACCGGGAATGGCACCATAATCAAAGGAATAGCGGTCCCGCATATCATAAAGCAGGTAGCTGCCCGGTTCCAGCGCCAGCAGTTCCTCTATGGTGATTTGTTCTTTCATATACCCTCGTCCTGTCTTAAAACTTCTCCGCTATTATACTACCAAATTCGTCCAATGGCAACTGCCATTTGCCACCGTTATCAGACGATCATGAATATTTTTGTCTACTTATTTACAAATGAAAAGGTTTGTGTTACTATGAGGGCGTAAGGAAGTGAGAGGCAGCGAAAATATTTATAACTTCAAACCGAATCTTACCGGCGCAGTACGGCCCCATCGGTTAGACCAGGATTGCCTGACCTGATTGCCGCCCGGGCGCCGGGTTGGACCTATTTTAATCTACTGCAAAAATGATAGACACACGATGGAAATTCTAAGGAGCGTGATCAGCTTGAAAAAATCTGCATATAAACGTGCTTTGTGTGCCCTTTTCAGCGTTTTTTTGGTGCTAACCATGGTGTTCCCAGGTGAAGTGGCGCTGGCAGCTTCTGCACCCGGCAATGTAGCCAGGTTCTCTATGACCGGCTGCTCTGCAAGCACCGTCAGTCTAAGCTGGAGTAAAGTGAAAGGTGCCAGCGGCTACCGCATTCGCCGGTATGACAGCAAGAGCAAAAAATGGAAAACGGTGCTCACCGCCACCAAAGGCAGCGCGATCAAAGGCACAGTCAAAAAGCTGTCCCCTGCCACGACTTATAAGCTCCAGATCCACGCCTACAAAAAGGCCGGAAAGAAAACATTATATTCCAAAAAAGCGAAAAACCTGACCGTCGCCACCAAGCCGGCAAAAGTTACCTTGCAGTCTGTAAAAGCAAGCGGTGCAAAAATCACCGTCAGTTGGAAAAAGGGCGCTGCCAGCGGCTACCAGGTGATCTACGCCCGCAATAAACAATTCAAAAACGGTGAGAGCATTTTGGTGGGCGGCAGCAACAAGGCGGCCACTTACTATGCACCATACAGCGGCACTTATTATGTGCATCTGCGGCCTTATAAGAACTTAAACGGAAAGAAGTATTACGGCTCTTGGAGCAATACCAAGGCTGTAAAAGTCAATATCCCCAAGCAGGCGTACCACACAGAGACAGTTTGGGCCAAACGGGGCAAGAACCGCATCTATGGTCAGGTCTATGTACCGGACGGCGTCGGTTATCACCGACCCACAGTTATTTTGTCCCATAGCTTTGGGCTGAACTACAAGTCCATGAACGCTTACTGCGCCATGCTGGCCAAGAACGGCTATGTGGCCTACTGCTTTGACTTTTGCGGCGGCAGCAAGAAGAGCAAGAGCGACGGCAAAACCACGGATATGACCGTCTTTACCGAAGTAAAGGACCTGGAGTCCGTATTAAGTAAGGCGCGCACGCTCAAGCGGGTGGACAAGAACAAAATTTTTCTGTTGGGCACCAGTCAAGGCGGTTTGGTGTCGGCACTGACGGCTTCCAAGAACAGCAGCAAGGTGCGCGGGCTGATCCTGATGTACCCGGGGCTGAATATGGCGGACGAAATGACCAAGAACTACAAAGGCCATGTGCCCAAGACTGCCAACTTTCTGGTGATGACCGTGGGGCACGATTATATTTCCACCCTGATCGATTATGATATTTACGGCAACATCAAAAACTTTAAAAAAGACGTGATCATCATTCACGGCACGGCAGACAGCCGCGTGCCCATCCGATACTCAGAAAAGGCAGTTGAGACCTACAAGTCCGCTACCCTGTATCGCATTCAAGGGGCAAACCACGGGTTTAACAGTGAGAATTACGCCATGGGTAAAAACTATGACAGCAAGGTCAATCCTCTGATTTTGTCTTACCTGAAAAACCATATCTAAAATATCGTTATAGAAAAAGCGGCAGCCGAACGGTTGCCGCTTTACTTCATTAAAGGCATAAAACAACGCTCCGGAATACTCCGGAGCGCATATTTTCATTATGTAGGATTACTCGCCCTTCATTTCCAGCAGCTTTGCTTTACCCTCAAAGGAAGCCTTAGACAAAGCAATGGAATCAAAGATGGCAGCCTCAATATCATCGGGGGTGCAACCCAGCTCCTTGGTGTCATCCGTGGGAATGAACAGATCCATACCCATAATGTCAGCCAGACCTACGGGATCAATACCGGACTGTACATTGCGCTTTGCATACTCCTTGCGCATATGCAGACCAAAGGCCTGGAAAGTCCACTTGGGTACATCCACGATCTTACGATCCTGGATACCATCCATGGCACGGTAAACAATCTTCAGGAACTCTCTCCAGTGCATATTGTAGCAGGAGATACCGTAAGCACGGAAGCCTTGTACCTGCTCCGCAGCGCCAACGATGCACTCACCTACCTGGCGCACGGTCAGCATAGCCGTACCGCCGGCCGGATACATAGTGAAAGGCAATTTCTCAAACCGCTGCAACTGCTCGATCAGAATGACCCAAACAGGACGACGACCGGGCTGTGTACCAAAGATGTAAGGCAGCTCCAGCACGCCAACGCCCATGTTCTCATCAGCATACTTTGCAGCCACTTTCTCCTGATCAATACGAGAGCGGATATAGGGGTGCTTTGCGCAAAGATCCATTTCCGGGTGCGTCTTAGCCAGCCAGGAGAAATAAGAACCCAGCACGACGCAACGCTTCACGCCGCACTTCTTGGCCATAGCCAGGCAACGATCCACAGGATCAATGTTGTACTTCTTATAAGCGTCATATACGGGAGCGGGGAACTCTACACGCTCGTCCACACCGGCAGCATAAACAAATGCATCCATGCCGGTCATAGCGGCTTCCAGCTGCTCATCGGACAGCTCCAGGAAGTTGCCGAATTCGATCTCCATCTCCTTGGGAATAGGTGCGCCTTCCGGCAGCGGGGGCAGTGCAATGGTCTTTACATGATGCCCTCTGTCGATAAAAATCTGTGCTGCGGCGGAGCCCAGCAAACCGGTACCGCCAAAAATCAATACGTTCATGAAAATCCCTCCGTTAAATTTTCTGAATAGATTATAACACCGGCTGTTATCAAGGTCAACAAAAACTTACACTTAACAGCCTTTTTTTGTGTAAATAGGCATTTATCGCAAAATCTGTACGGCATTGCCTTTTATCTTTCTTCACTTTCCGGGTTATCGGTGATCAAAGAACGGCAAAAAGGCGAAGCCGAAACTTCGCCCTTGCAATTAAACTGCGTGGATTTTATTGTCCATATCGTCGTGTTTGCCATCCAAGCCGTACTTTTTATCTCTTCTCTTCTGGAAGAACTTAACGGCTACCTGACCGAATTGTGCATAGGAGAGAACGTCCTCCTCCTGCTCATAATACTCGGCGATGTCTGCCTTAAAGTCATCGATCTTATCATGGATCAGATCGGCCGGCCGACAGGTGATAATTTCTTCGTCACCTACGATCTTCTTCTGGAATTCAGGATCAATGGGGCACGGTGTCTTGCCGTACTTGCCGGCAACCATGTCCTTAAACTCCTTGGTAACCATCTTGTAGCGCTCGCCGGTAATTACATTAAACACGGACTGCGTGCCCACGATCTGAGAGGTGGGGGTCACCAGCGGCGGATAACCGCTATCTTTACGCACGCGCGGCACCTCAGCCAGCACTTCTTCCAGTTTGTCCTCCTTGCCGGCTTGTTTTAACTGGCCAAGCAGATTGGAAAGCATACCACCGGGCACCTGGTACAGCAGAGTGTTGGCGTCCACGCCCAGCATTTTCGGGTTCAGCAGACCTTCAGCCAGATATTTCTCTCGCAGCGGGACGAAAAAGTCACGCACCTCGGACAAGGCCTTCAGATCCAAGCCGGTGTCATACGGGGTGCCTTGCAGAGCCGCAACCATAGACTCGGTAGCCGGGTGAGAAGTACCCATAGCCAAGGGGCTCATAGCAGTATCAATTACATCAACGCCCGCTTCAATGCCCTTTAAGTGGACCATGGAAGCCAAACCAGAAGTGTAATGGGAATGCAACTGAATGGGAATGTTTACCGCCTCTTTCAGCGCCTTAACCAAATCATAGGTGCCGTAAGGGGTCAGCAAACCGGCCATATCCTTAATGCAGATAGAGTCTGCACCTGCGTCCTCCAGCTCCTTAGCGTAATGACAGTAGTATTCCGTGTTAAACACCGGACCGGTGGTGTAAGAAATTGCTGCCTGTACATGACCGCCGTATTTCTTGGCTGCGTTAATGGCAGTCTGCAAATTACGCACGTCGTTGAGTGCGTCAAAAATACGCAGAATATCAATACCGTTATCAATACTCTTCTTTACAAAGTAATCCACCAGTTCGTCGGAATAATGCCGATAGCCCAGCATATTCTGCCCGCGGAAGAGCATTTGCAGCTTTGTGTTGGGGCACTTTTTGCGGATCAAGCGCAGTCTGTCCCAGGGATCCTCATCCAAAAAGCGCAGGCAGGCGTCAAAAGTGGCACCGCCCCAGCACTCCAGAGAATGATAACCGATCTTGTCCATCTTCTCTAAAATGCCTTCAAATTCATCCGTGCGCATACGCGTGGCGATCAGGGACTGATGCGCGTCACGCAGCACGGTTTCCGTAATGCCGATTTTAGCCATTCTTGTACCTCTTTTTTATCAGTTGAGAGAAGCAAGGGTCTGACCGGCTTCCACGCTGTCACCCTTGTTTACATTAATGCTGGCGATCGTGCCGTCCTGAGGCGCCACAATCTCGTTTTCCATCTTCATAGCCTCCAGAACAAAGAGTACATCACCGCTCTTAACGGCGGCGCCGGAAGCCACTTTAATATCCAGAATGGTACCGGGCATGGGAGACTCTACGGTCACAGCGCCGGTGACTGCGGTATCAGCGGCAGGAGCGGGAGCGGCAGCAGGTGCCGGAGCAGCTGCAACAGGCGCAGCTGCGGGTGCGGCGGAAGTCCCCTCCTCTACGGATACATTGTAAGCTGTACCGTTCACGGTAATGGTGTAGTTCTTCATAATATTGAAACCTCCAGATTATTTAACAGAATGTTTTCTCGGCAGCGTATTCTCACGCTTACCGGCCAAAATATCCAGTGCAGCCATTACCTTTGCACGGCTGTCAGCAGGTACGATCACATCGTCAATGGCACCGCTGGCGGCTGCGGTATACGGAGACGCAAGAGTCTCTTTATATTCTTTCACCAGAGAACCACGATTCTCCCCTGCTGCTAAGCGGTCGCTGTACAGGAATGCAACGGCAGCTTCTGCGTCCAGCGGAGAAAGCACAGCAGTGTCCCAAGCAAATGTCAAATCCGCATTGGCGCCCTTACCGGCCAGCGCAATATACGCACCGCCAATGCTTTTGCTGGTGATCAATGCGATTTTGGGGCAAGTGGCAGTGGCATAAGCCGTCTCCATACGGGTAGCTGCGGTAAGCATAGCGTTCTCTGCATCTTTGACAAAGCCGTCAGCGTCTGCCACAGTGAGGATGGGCAGATTGTAGGCGTCGCACAGCTTCACGAAAGCCTCTGCCTTATAGGCGCAAGCGGGGCAAACCGCAGAACCGTCAAAGGCCACAAAGCCGACGGTGGTGCCGCCAACGGTTGCCAGTGCGGTTACGCAATGGGTAGCATAGCCGCCCTTCAGTTCTACCACACTGCCGGCATCCGCCACAGCACAGATCACATCCATTGCAGACGCGCCGGTATCCACAGCCACAGACGGTGCAGTAAAATCATACACCGGTGCCGGGGACAGGTTGTTGCCCGGCAGCAGAGCCACCACATCTTTGGCGGCGGTCAGTGCGCCGTCCAAATCGTCTGCCAAAATATCCACCGTGCCCTGCTCGTAGCAGGTATCCGCAGTTACATCACTGGGGGTGGTTACATAGAAATCGGCGTCCTTTACGGCGATCACCACATCGGCCATATTGGCCATCAGGGCACTGGCACCTAAACAACTGCCGGCAATAATGGAAATCTGCGTGCAAACGCCGCTCATCGCCGTAGAAGCCTTCACCAGTTCGCCGTAAGCGGACAGTGCTTCAAAGCCCTCGTCCAGCTTTACGCCGTTGGAATCATAAATACCGATCACCGGACAACCCGTCTTGGTCGCCAGGTCATAGATCTTCTTCAATTTTGCGCATTGGGCCACACTGATAGCACCGCCGTTTACATTTACATTCTGTGCAAATGCGTAAACGGGACTGCCATTCACCGTGCCGAAACCGGCAGCAGCCTCCACATCGCCGGACGCGGATTTGGCGTAGCCGTCGATCTCAGTAAAAGCGCCGTCGTCAAACAGGGCAGTCAGCCGATCCACAGCCAGCTTGTCCTTCTCTGCAAGTTCGCTCACTTGTTGTTCCTCCTGTACACTCATTTGCGCTCCCGCTCATTGCAAAAGCGCAGTTCGGCAAATGCCGACAGTATTCTCTGTCCAAACTTACCTACTGTAATTATACCACCGTTGCCCCGGAATAGCAATAGCATATTCCATACAAAAAGCGCAGAAATTCCGCTGTATTTTCAGCAGATTTGGCAAGGCAGATCACTTCTTTGTATCCTCCGTTTGCAGCGCACCGGAGCGCATGAGTTTTTGCACCTCATTGTCTGTCAGTTCGCGCCACTTCCCTACCGGCAGCATACCCAGCTTCAAGGAGCCTACGGCAATACGCTTTAAGCGGATCACTTCCAGTTCCACTGCCTCGCACATACGGCGGATTTGGCGGTTGCGCCCCTCATGAAGCACAAATTCCAGCACCGTACGGTTCTCCTCTGCGGTCAGGACGGTCACATCACAAGGGGCGGTCATACGGCCGTCCAGATCAATCCCCTCTCGCAGTTGCAGCAGCGCACTGTCGTCTACCTTGCCGCGAATGGTCACCCGGTATTTTTTACTGTACGCATGACGGGGGTGGGTCAGGGCATTGGCAAACGCACCGTCATTGGTGAGCAGCAGCAAACCCTCTGAGTCTTTGTCCAGTCTTCCTACCGGATACAGGCGTGCGTCAATATCCCGCACCAGATCCATCACTGTTTTACGGCCCAATTCGTCGGACACGGTGGTCACATAGCCCCGGGGCTTGTGCAGTAAAATATAGTAATTCCGCTGGGTTTTGCGCACTTTCTTCCCCCGCACGGTTACCAGATCTCTGCGCGGGTCGATCTTGTCGCCGATTTGGGCCACATGGCCATTGACCTTCACCTTACCGGCAGCGATCAGCTCCTCGCTCTTTCGGCGAGAAGCCACGCCGCACTCGGCCAGGTACTTTTGCAGTCGTTCTTCATTCTTCTGTGGCATAAATTTCAATATCCTCCTGTGCCCGCATAGGCACGGTTATTTGATTAATACAAGCGTAGCCGATCACATCGCCCTTCTTCACCGGCGCATAGATAAAAGGATAGTAATAGAGCCGCACGGTATAAGTGGCGTTCAGCGCCGTTTGGCTGTAACGAAACTCGGCGGTCACATAGGACGCCCTGCCGCCCACTACCGGCACCTGCACATGGCGGTCCAGCTTATAGGTGGTGTACTGCTTTTTGCAGGCATCCAGCAGCCGGCGGTGATCCACCCAGTCATCCGGATCGGATAGGGTTACGCAGATCAGCGTGTTCCCCTTATACTTGACAGCACTCACCAGGCACCGCCCTGCCCGTTCCGTATAGCCGGTTTTTACGCCTATGCAACCATCCAGCGAAGTGAGCAGCCGATTGTGATTGTACACCGTTTGCGATTTGCCGTTGATGGTCACTTTGCCTCTGGGCGCGGCGCAGATTTTGGCAAAGGTCTTATTCTGAAGGGCGTGAGCCGTCAGCAGTGCCATGTCGTAAGCGGTGGAATGATGATCGCCCCGATCCAGCCCGGAGGGGGTCACAAAGCGGGTGTGCTGCATACCCATTTCCTTGGCCGTACTGTTCATTCTGGCTGCAAATGCCTTGGTACTGCCGGAAAGAAAGATTGCAGCCGCATTGGCAGCGTCGTTGCCGCTGACCAACAGCATGCCTACCACCAAATCGTACAAAGTGATCCGATCCCCCACATGCAATCCCAAGGACGAGCCCTCTGTGTCTTTCAGCATAGCGGCTGTTATAGGCACCGTTCGCTGCAAGTCCCCGGCTGCGCAAGCCAGGTAGGCGGTCATAATTTTGGTGGTCGAGGCCATGGGCCGTTCTTCATAAGCATTTTGTTCATACAGCACCGTGTGTCCGGCAGCGTCCATCACAACAGCGCTTTGGGCGCCGGTGGAAGCCAGCACCGGCATCGGCACCAGCAAAAACAAACATAAGAGGACGGCAAAAATACGCTTTTTTACATACAAAAGAATCACCCACACAAATATATGCGGGTGATCCGTACATCATTATTCGGCCGCGGGGGTCTCCGCCTCGTCTGCTTTACCGTCCTTGGCTTTCAGCAGCTCGGTGAGTTTGTCTACCAACTCCGGAATCATAGACACAGCACGATCCGCAGAGGAAGTGTAATTGTTGATCTGCATCATACGGCACTTGCCCTTTTCGATCACGATAAAGGCCACCGGGGTAATGGTGATGCCACCGCCGCCGCCACCGCCGAACAGCTCTTGATTCTGCTGCTTGGAGGGCAGATCCGTACCGCCGCTGGTAAAGCCGTAAGTCACTTTAGATACCGGAATAAGCGTGGTGTCACCGGTGACCATCGGATCACCGATGATGGTAGAAACATCTACCATTTCACGCATTTTTTCCAGCGTGTTCTCCATAATCTTGTTTACCGGAGTTTCTTTCATAACACTTTCTCCTTACTTATCCTTAATAAAATTTTTCAAAAAGACGATACCGGCCCGCAGGAGCATACGCACCAAAAGACCGACGCTGAGACTGCCGATGAGCTGGAACTCGTACTCCGAGCGGGGTGCGATGAAATCCGGCTGTATGTAATCATCGTATTGGTCCACCTTCATGCCGTTTAAGATCATGCCCTTAACGGGATAATAGAACGAACAGAGGGTGCCGTACTTCTCAGCTATATCTGCGGCATCTGCGCCGCCGACAATCATTTTAACATATAATGAATAAATATGGAACCCCCTAAATAAAGTTGTTACCGCAGAAGACGCAGTTTCCACCAAATTGCTGATCAACAGCAAGTAACCGATCACGCCGTCCTTGTCCCAAAGCTGCTGGAAGTAGTTGGGCTTTTTGGGCTTTTCTTCCGCCTTGGCGGGTGCCTTCTCGCTCTCCGACTGTTCCGGCACCGCCTGGGTCGCTTTCTCGTCTTCCATGGGCGCATTTTCCGGCGTAGGCTCCGTGGTGTCTTTCTTGTTCTCTTTTTTCTCCTTGCCCTTATTCTTAGCCTGCTCAGCGGATTTTTCCGGGAACAGGATAAAGGAAAGAATCTGGGACAGCACAATGTCTTTCTTGATGAACAGCACTTGCACACTGGTATGCCAGCCGCCGTCATAGATCAAAGTTAAGGTGGCAGACAGAGACATCAGCAGTGCTATGAGCACCACCAGCACACCCACTATAATCAAAAAGATTTTCAAATCCTCACCTCTCCCGCTCAGATCTCTTTTTCATCGTCATTATTGGCACTTTCCAGCGCGTCTGCCGCTGCAGCTAGCGGGTCGTCCTTGCCGCCCTCTTTCTCAAACAGGGAGGTTTGGCCGTTATCCTTGGCGATCTGCTCCACTTCCTCTGTGGATGGCAGATCCGGCAAATCATCCAGGGAATTCAGGGAAAAGCAGCGCAAAAACCGATCTGTGGTGCCGTACACCAGCGGGCGGCCTGGCAGGTCCAATCTCCCCTTCTCCTCGATCAAGCCCTTTTGCACCAAACCGGAGATGGGACCGGAGCAATCCACACCGCGCACCTGCTCCACAAAAGAGCGTGTCACCGCTTTATTGTACGCCACAATAGCCAAAACTTCAAATGCGGCCGGGCTGAGAGGCGTATTTTTTTTGATCTCCAGCAGGGCACGCACGCCGTCCGCATAGGCTTCTCTGGTGCAGATTTGGTACTTGCCGTCTACGCGGATCAGTCGCAGTCCGCTGCCGCTCTCGTCGTATTTGGCCTCCAAATACCCAAGCATTTTGATCACATTTTCAATATCCAATTTTAGCACATCCGCCAGCTTTTCCGGCTCAACCGGATCTCCGGCGGCAAAAAGCATGGCCTCTAACTGGGCAATGGTGTTGTTCTTCTCACTCAACGGTATTTACCTCGTTTATGATTTGCACATCCGGGTCCTCCATGGTCCCGTCAATGGTGATCTTCTTGGTTTTAGCCAGTTCCAGCACCGCTAAAAAGGTAGCGACCATATCGCTGCGGGTTTGGGCGTCCTGAAAGAGGGACAAAAAGCGCACTTTCTTGCCGTTCCACAGCTTGCGCAGTACCGTCTGTACCTTAGACGCCACATTCACAAACTTACGCGCCACAATCACCTTAAAGCTGTCAAGCGGCGGCGGCAGCTTGCGCTGGGCGCGCCCGGCAGCGTTGATATACGCCTGTAAAAGCTCCTCCCCTTCGTGGAATCGCTCGTAGGCATAGTTTACATACCCCTCCTGAGGTGTGCGCACATAGCGGTCAAAGCCGTCTGTGTGGGTGCTCAGTTCCTTTGCCATTAATTTGCAGTCCCGGTATTCAATCAGTTCGCCGGTCAACTCTTTTTTTAAGGTCTCTGCCTCCTCGTGGCGGGGCAGCAGAGATACGGTCTTGATATAAATCAGGCGGGCAGCCATCTCCAGAAATTCGCCGGCGATGTCAAAATCCTCCTCCTGCATTTTTCGCACATAATCCAAATATTGATTTACAAGCTCAATAATGGGAATGTCGTTAATATTCAGTTTATGCTTAGAGATCAAGTGAAGGAGCAAATCCATCGGGCCCTCAAAAATCTCCAGTTTATAACTCGGTTGTTCCATATTACCTCAAAAAGATTAGCGCCGGAATAATGGAAATAAACTTCATCATCGCCGTACTTAAAGTGGAGATCACGCCGTCCAGCGCGCCCACAAACAGTAGAATCATCAGTGCGATCATGATATATTGCTCATAGCGCATATATTTATTGTATGCCTTATAAGGCAGCACAGCCGCCAGCACTTTGGAGCCGTCCAGAGGAGGAATGGGGATCAAATTAAAGACTGCCAAAGACACATTGATCCAGGCCGCAAAATAAAGAAAATACTCTACGGCACCCAAAAAGCCATCAGCACCGGGTGCTTTGCTGTAAATAGCGATATAAATAAAATTGAAGATAAAGCCCATCAGCAGATTGGCAATGGGTCCGGCCAGGGACACCAGTGCCATACCGCTTTTGGGATGCTTAAAGCGATTGGGATTCACCGGCACCGGGCGAGCATAACCAATCCCAAAGAGAAAGATCATAATGGTACCGATGGGGTTTAAGTGCGCCAAAGGATTAAAGGTCAACCGGCCCTCGTCCTTGGCGGTAGTATCTCCCAGCTTATATGCCACCCACCCGTGTGCCAACTCGTGCACAGGCAAACAGCAAAACACCACAAAGCAGCTGGAAAGAATAGAAATCAGCGCCAGCAGGTACTCACCCTGGCGCAAATAAGAAAGAATAGAAAGCATAAGAGCACCCTTAAATTATAATGATAAGAATAGCATACCATTATCCCTACGCAATAGTCAAGAAAAATTACGCAACGGTGGCGATTAATATACGATCTTTGCCGTAAATGTCCTGCCTAACCTGCACATTTTCGCAGGTGGCAAACAGGTTTTGCACCGCCCTGCCCTGCTCGTCGCCGATCTCCAAAAGCAGCTGCGTGCCACCGGCAAGTGTTGGCACGATCTTTTCAGCAATCAGGCGGTAAAAGTCCAGACCGTCCGCGCCGCCGTCCAGTGCCATCCTCGGTTCCTTTTGTACCTCCGGCTGCAAGGTGGGCAGCACAGCAGCAGGAATGTACGGCGGATTGGACACCAAAACCTGCGGCTTGGGCAGCGCAGTCAAATCGCCGCTGATATCTGCCAGTACAGGGCGCACATTGGCAACAGGCATGGCGTTTTTTTGCAGAAAAGCAAATGCGTCTGTTGACTTTTCCACACAGTAGACACTGGCACCGGGATAGGCCTTGGCAATGCTGATCCCAATGCAGCCGCTGCCGGCGCAAAGGTCCCATACAACAGGTGCAGACCCGGCGTTTTTTACCTGTTCAATAGCCAACTGTGCCAGTTCTTCCGTCTCTGGCCGGGGGATCAGTACCCCGGGACCCACGGCAAATGTGCTGTCTAAAAAGTCCCACTCCCCCAGCACATATTGCAACGGCGTGCCGCTTTTCAGTTGCCACAGACCGTCCGCCAACTTCTTTTGGCTCACCAGGTCGCCCAGGTGGCTGTGGTAGTCCCGGTTGGCAATCTTTGCCAAATGACACGCCAGGCACTTGGCCTTGAATTCTTCTTCATCTACGCCGTTGGCACCTAAAAAATACACACTATAATTATAGGCTTCTTGAACCGTCACTTGATTTCATCATCCTCCGGGTTATCGGTGATTACAGCCTTGAGTGCGGCGATGCCCACCTCAATCATAGAGTCGTCCGGCTCCCGAGTGGTCAGTCGCTGCATCCAAAGGCCCGGTGCGCTGACAATCTTGACAAACAAATTATCGTGCTTACCGGCATAGCGGATAAATTCATAGCCAAGGCCCATTAAAATCGGCAAAAACACCAATTTCAGCAGCATCCACAGCACCCGCTGGGTAGCGATCACAGGAAAACACTTGGCTAAAACAGAATAAAAAATCACGCTGAAAATCAGCATTACAAAAATAAACGAGGTGCCGCACCGAGGGTGGAAGCGGGTCATTTTCTTCACATTTTCCACCGTCAAATCCAGTCCGGACTCGTAACAGGCAATGCTTTTGTGCTCTGCGCCGTGGTACATAAAAGTGCGGCGAATGTCTTTCATTCGGCTGACAAGCGCAATATACACAACAAAAATGATAATTTTCGTTACGCCCTCAATGGTACCTTGGGCCGCAGTAAGCGTGCCGTCAAAGTGTTTGTTTAGCACATTAAACAGCAATACCGGCAGATAGAAGAAGATCAAAAATGCCAGCGCAAAGCCCAGCACGGACGCTACACCGGTGAGCACTTTCATCAGTTTGTCGCCCAACTTGTCCGTCAGCCAGCGCTCAAACTTGCTCATTTCTTCCTCCTCCACTTCCTCCATACCGGAGACCTCAGCGGAGTACATCAGGGTCTTGTATCCGATCACCATGGATTCAAAAAAGTTCACGGCGCCGCGAATCAGCGGCCAACCCAGGAACTTATATTTCTCTCGCAGGCGGTGGAATTCGTGGTATTCGGTTAATATATCGCCGTCCGGCTTGCGCACGGCAGTAGCCATACCTTTGGGGCCTTGCATCATAATGCCCTCAATCAGTGCCTGACCACCTACCGATGTTTTATGCGTTTTTTTCTCCTGCATTGGCGTTGTTTCCTCTCAATTCCATACTTTGATCCACTTCTCTGGTCTCTGCGGTTTGGGGCTGCTGAGCCAGGTCCTTTTTGCTGGGGGCACTGTTGATGGGCAGGTAAATGGTCACCAGCGTGCCGGTGCCCTCCTCACTGTCGATCTCCAGGGTGCCGCCGTGCAGCTCCACCAGTTCATTGGTGACCGCCAGTCCGATCCCGGATCCACGCACGGACATATTTGCCTTATAGAATTTTTCTTTCACATGGGGCAGATTTTCCTTGGAAATGCCGCACCCCTGATCCGCAACGGCGATTTTAACATAATCCTGACCGCCTTTTTTGGCAAATTCCGCCTTTACAAATATTTTAGCAGGCGCCCTGGAATACTTTAAAGCGTTATCCAAAATGTTCATGAACACTTGCTTTAACCGGTTGGCGTCTGCATTGGCCGGAGCCGGCAGATCGGGAATGCTGTATTTTAACTCAATCCCTTCGCGCATGGCGCGCTCACGGAAGGTGAAAACGGTTTCATCCAGCTCGGCAAAGATATCCGTAGGCGCCAGACGCAGCTTCATGCGCCCGCTTTGCAGACGGCTAAAGTCCAGCAACTCCTCTACAAATCCCTCCAGTCGCCCGGCCTCGTGGACGATCACTTGCAGTCCCTTGCGGGTGATCTCGTCCTCATTATCATTCTCTGCAAACGCCAGCGTTTCGCCCCAGCCTTTAATGGAAGTCAGCGGCGTGCGCAGCTCGTGAGAAATGGTGGAGATAAAGTCATTTTTCATTTTATCTGTTGCAGAAATATCCTCAGCCATTTGGTTGATGGAGTCCGCCAGATCGCCGATTTCATCATTATATTTCTTCTCAATACGAACGGAGTAGTCCCCTTGTGAGATCTTCTTAGTGGTTTGGTTGATCTCCTGCACCGGGATAATAATGGAACGGATAAAGAACAGGTTGGAGTACAAAATCACCGCAAAGATCAGCACCAACGCCAGAAAAATCAGTAGCACAATGGTGCTGATCTGACGGTCAATCATCTCCAAAGAACTGATGACCCGCACGGCGCCCATCGGCTCGCCGTCGCCGCTGTAAATAATGCGTGTGACTGCCATGCATTTTTCGCCGTTATCGGTAATGTGCCCTACATAGCGGGCACGCCCTGTATCACCGGCCAGGGCCTCCTCATAATCCGGCATACGCACCTTTTCTACCGCAAAACCACTGGAGGAGGTCACTACGCCGCCGGCATTGTTAATGATCCAAATGGTGGTCTTGTCCCGGTAGCTGAAGCTGTCAATAAAATCCGCAGCAGACGCCTCTAAGGAACTGCCGCCGTCCAGTCGGCCGGAAAAGTAATTGGTGGCCGTGGTGGACGCACCGGAATTTAAGATACTTTCAACTGCATTATAATAGTATGCGCGAATGGTAAAAGCGGAAACCACAAAAACGATCACAAAGAAAAGGGCGATCACGCCTAAAATATTGATCACCCACCGCTTTGTGATACCCTGCATCCGCAGTTCTTTCAGTCTCCCGGCTGTATGTAATTTTTTCAGCCATTTCTCTTCCATTGCGCCGTTTGTCCTCGTTGCTTAGTTATTTTTGGTAACCCACTTGTAACCCAGGCCCCAAATGGTGGTCAGGTATACCGGGTTGGATGGATCATCCTCCACCTTCATGCGCAGACGGCGAATGTTCACATCCACAATCTTGTCATCACCAAAGTAGTTGTTGCCCCATACGGTCTTAAGAATATCCGTGCGGGTCAGCGCGGCGTTGGGGTTCTTAAAGAAATATTCAATGATTTGGAACTCTACCTGGGTCAGCTCAATGTTTGAGCCGTTCTTAGACAGGGTGCGATTGCGTAGGTTGAGCTCAAACTCGTCCAGCACAACCGTGTCCCCGGTGGTGTCGTTCTTGCGAAAGCCCCGGGTCATCTCCACCCGGCGATAAACGGCATCTACCCGCGCCATCAGCTCACTGGGAGAAAAGGGCTTGGTCACATAATCATCGGCACCGAACATCAACCCGGTGATTTTGTCCATCTCCTGTGTCTTGGCGCTGAGCATAATGATGCCCAAGTCTGAGGATTTGGCCCGTAGCTGCTTGCACACAGCCAAACCGTCCACCTCCGGCATCATAATGTCCAGGATCGCTACATCAAAGCCGCTTTCATCCTTTGCAAACTTTTCCAGCGCAACGGCGCCGTTCTCCGCCTGTTCCACAGTATAACCGCTGCGGGTCAGATTGATGACAATAAATTCGCGAATGGACTCCTCGTCCTCTGCAACCAGTACTTTCTTCATACATCCTCCTGTTAAAAGGTAATGATCCAGTCTTTCAGTGTGTCTGCGGTTACGGCAAAAGCCGCAGAATCGCCGCACTTTGCCAAATATACATAACCGCCCTCTCGCAAGAGTTCGGTATAATCCTTATAGTTGCCCGGGTTGGCGTCATACTGTGTTTGAAGCACCGGCAACACTTCAAAGGCAGTCTTTTTGTCCGTCTTGGACTTCACCGTCAATCTATGGCTCTTGTCAGCATAGCTGACAGTTACGGACTTAAATTGCTTATCCGGCAGCACCATTTGATAGCCGTCCTCCTGTACTGCCAGAGAGTACCCGGTGTGAACCAGCACGGAGCTTTTGTATTTGCACCAGTCTACGCCGCGCACCTGGGTCGGCAGACCTTTCAATTTGGCGTCCGTAGGAATTTCTAACAAACCGTCGCCGTTCATATCCACACAAGGCACCATCACATCCCGGCCGGTGTCCGCCGTCAGGCCTGTGTTGTAGCTGTAAAACGGGGAAACGATGGAGTCATAATAATCGCTCCAACAGATCAGCTCCGTGAGCATAGACGCTCCATCCGATTTTACCGCGTCCGCATACACAGCCGGCTTGCCGTCTGCCTTGCCTACCTGTAACTTGCGGTAGGCGCTAACATGCCCGTCCACGCGGGTCTCGCCTAACAAGGTCTGCTTGTCTCCTTTGTAGGAATACAGCGCCGCGCTGGCGGAAAGGGACTTCATTTGATCCGCCGAGAAGAACAGCACCTCCTGCACGCCGTCATTGTTCAGATCCGCAGGAATATATGCACTGTACTGCATTGGCTCGGCTAAAGCCGTCAATTTCGATTCCTGGCCCGCACCGGTCATTTTGTACACAGACATCAAGTGGCTGGTAGAGTTGCTGATCATATTCCAAGAAATCAGAAATTCCGTTTTGCCGTCGCCGTTCACATCACAGAAATCCACGCTGTACACATCCGTGCCTTCGCCTTGAATATTGGCAATTACCTGCCAATTCTCCCCGCTTTGCTCCAACACGGCCATATCAATCTTGCCAAGAGCGTCATTAGGCTCATAAAATGCCAGAGCCTCCTTTTGACCGTCATCGTCAAAGTCATAGAAAATATAAGAAGTGGTATAATTACCCGCCGCGGGGATCTTTACAGAATAGCCGCCTTTACAATAGGCGTCCATAGCACTTTGGACGCTGGCGTCCGCCCCGGCAGGCGCCACCGGCGAAATAAGATCATCTATGGAAGACGCCAAATGAAATCCGCCGCAACCGGAAAACAGCAGAGCAATGCACAACATCGGAATTAAAATTTTAATCGCTTTCACCGCGCTGCCCTCCCGGCTTCTGATTTACTGGCCGATATGCGCTGCCGCATATCTTACCGAACTATTATAACAGAACTTGGTTACAAAATAAATACCAAAATATCAAAAAAATGACAAAACCGTGACATGAAAGCAACGAACCGCCTGCGCGGTCTATGATCTGAATTTTCACATCCGAAATAATGATCTTGGCATCCCCATTTTTGGCCATATCCCGCACACTATCTTGAAATATAAAACAAGCGATCAGATCAAAATGTTCTTTTCTTCATCATTCAGCAGATGAAATATCACAATTTGCAATATTCTTGTGGGACTTTTTGTCGAATCTATTGACAACTATTCACATTTTTACTACTATGTAAGATGAGATTTTGTTTTATATTAATTCATACGAAAGGATCGGGAAGAAATGGAATTGATCAACACGAGAGAACTGTACGAAAATGACGCATTTGTCATAATTGAGGCAGAATTTGAGGACAGCGAAACCAAAAAGCGAATGCAGGAAATTTCGCTGGGACTTAAAAACAACCAAGGAGATATTACAAAAATTCGTACCATTCACCGCAAGCAATTTTAATCAAAAAGGACCCGGCGGCAGTCAAACGGCTGTCACCGGGTCCTTTTCTTATTCCTGTTTGCACCGCGTTATTTTCACTTTCAATCCGCAGCGTTATGCGGCAAGGAACGGCAAGCCTTTTCCAGCGGCGGGAACTCCACAGGCGTGCCGGTAAAGGCGCGGTCCGTAATTTCCTTTTCCACATAAAATACGCCGTCGTATTCCGCTACAATCACAAATTCCGTTCCACAGATTGGTGCGTGATCATAGGCAAAGTACAGTGTGTACCACCCACTGTTGGTATTTTTCTGAAAAGTCTTTGCCGCCGGGTCTTCTTCCTTTTTGGCCATGGGATTCTCATAATCTATATTGGAGCGTTCCTCGTTCTTTGCCTCTTGTGCGCGATATTTTTCCTCCTTTAACGTGGCGCAGTAAGCCACAACCTCCGGGTCATTGATAAATTGTTTTCTACTTTCTCCGCCACTTGGGCTTATCAGGACGGAAGTGATCTGATTTTGGCTCATTTGATCCACGCGCCGGGCAGAAAGCCGCGTGTACAGAATGTGATCCCGAAAGGCGGTACTGTACAAATAGTCGCCGTTTGGGTCATTCTTCAGTGTATAATAGGCACGGGAAAGCACCGGCCGCGGCTTGTAGCTGACCCGATGATCGGTTATAAAATTGCAGTATTCACCGGTGAGACCGTCCATACGATAGTAGGTGCTGCCGTTGTATTCCACCCAGGTCACCGAGCCGCCTTGGCGGTGCTCCTTCACTTGATACCCGACTGCGTGGCACCAAATCGCCACACCTGCAACACACACGGCCATCACAGCCATAAACACGATAAGCGATACTTTGCCGGTTTTGATTCTGGTTTTCATAGGCCCTCCCATATCATCGGGATCTACAATTCAATATTTTTCTCTATTTCCTGTATATTTTCAGCATTGTGATACAGTTTGTGAAATATTTCCAATAAGTTATGTAAAATGTATTGACAATCTCGCTAATTATGTGTAAGATATACACAGAATGATTGCTTGAGCAGTCATTCGACACCTGAAAAGGGAAATGAAAAGGAAGGAGCGGCGTACCCTGCGCGTTTATTCTCTTAGAACGCGCGCTCTGTACACCCGACCCACACCGGAACGGTGCGGGGAAGAGCAGGTCGTAAGGCCTGCTCTTTACTTTTGCATGATCAGCTTTTGCATAACAAGAAGCCGTCCCCTGTTCTACTTAATACCATTAATTTTACAATGCGCTTATTTTCTCTACTTTGACTTGTAACGATATAGCAGATAATAATTCCGAGTTCAAATCATTGACTGAAAGAATACAGCCGTGCATGCCACTACAAATCACAACTGACTTGACATCATCTAACACAATGAACCCGCAAACAATCTCTCTAGCGAACAATACACTTACTTGTTCAAGTTGAACTTCATCAATTATTTTAGTGAATTTCCCTTGAGTTTCCTTAATAAAATCAAGGCTAAAATTCACATCACTGCTATTCAGAAACGGGTAACTGTTTTCGATGGATGCTAAAAAATCATAACATACATACACATTACTTATACGAGATAGGTATTTAATGAATTCTTTGAATGAGTTTTCCGCATTATAATATTCATTTTTATCAATTTTGCCATCAAGATATCCCTGAAAGAAGATTTCTCTATAGTCTTCTTCGCTTTGATATTTTTCTGTATCAAAAAGATAACGGACTAACTTTGTATTATAAATATTCTTAATTTCATTAAATTCTATTGGATTCTGAATATTAAGATATTCTGAAGAATATATATATTCCTCGATATCATTCAAATTGACATCCTCATTACTAACCTTATTCCAAAAATTATTAATCTGCCAAGACACTACCATCAGCTCCTAACGAGGCTATTCTTTTGCCAGCCTTAGAATTGGGAACAGTTCCCTGTTCTACTGGTTTTAATTTGGTTTGATTTTGCGATACAAAGAACCGTCCCCTGTTCTAATCGACTGCGAATAATGTAGTTTCATCATTGGTTATCGTGCAAAAATAATTACTATCATAGCTACTTTGTACATCTAAAAAAAGAGAATTTTTAGGAAATTCAATTTTTTTAATTAACGAAAAGTTCTCACCATCGTATATGTAAAAAGCTAATACTGCAGAGATAAGAAAATATTTACCGTTGCTGATCCAATTTATACTATATACGGTTTCAGGTACTTTGAATTTTATCCTGGATGTACCTGAAAAATCAAAAACTTCTATTGTCTTCCCATTTGCATATGCGATATAGTCATTATTGGGTTCAATACTATAATTTGTTAGAGGAACATCCTTTGAGATTTTATACAATGGAGTTGAATCATTACGCATGGGATACTGATAAATTGACAATTCACGATTGTGCTCTTCGAGTGAATTTATCGAAACAAAATAGATTCGATTTCCTAATCCGAGTATATCCCAACAATATTTTGGGTGACAGTGAACTTCCTCAATATCAGTTTGATAGATAATATAAGCTTTTCGATAGAATTCATTGTGCTTTGCTGAAACCAATAGCTTATTATCAAATACCCTGTATAATTTGCTGTCAACTCCAAAATTCTTTTGCAGCACGGTGCAATGCTGATCTTTTAAGCTTATGCAATACAAGCTACCATGCTCATTCACAACATACGCAAATTCACCTATAAACAAACAGGAATAAGATTTCTTTATGGGAAAAATCATTGTTTGTTTTCCGTCGTGAATAAAAACACGGTTCTTACTATTGTAAAATGTGTTTTTTCCATCTGAAAGTAGAATTTCTTGGAAATATTCGCTTTTAGGTGTTATGGATTTGACGCGCTTTATTTGCATAATTTTCCTGCTCCCTTTAAAACAAGGGACGGTTCCCTGTTTTATATTCAATCAGCTTTTTCATAGTCTTTTA
>OIYV01000466.1_pt1 | contig 23357 bp, 21 predicted proteins | sample 1588251 | NCBI WGS metagenome assembly OIYV01 (sample SAMN03283282) | human gut metagenome | biome: human-associated habitat; material: feces | host: Homo sapiens | place: Peru | collected 2012
CGGTTGCACCTGCCGCAAGTGTGGCTATGATGATAGCCGGAATGGTACGTTTGTTCATAATCGTTTTTGTTTTATTATAGCGACGATGCTTGCCGCCGCTTGGTTTGTAACTCTGTTTAATGTTTTACCTGATAGCCTTGCGTCTGCTCTACGGGCAGGTTCTTGTCAAGAAGATCGGCAAGCTCGTTGAGATCTTCTTCTTCAAATGTCACCATGCCTTCGAGCACCGACAGCGGTCCGTTGTTGCGCATCTTCTCCACGATGTCGTGTGCCATCTGCGGTATGCTCTCTTCGGGTATCTGACCGAAATATCGGGCAAGCATAGGTGCGACGAGCGAGTTGATGATTGGCTGAATAAGCGGCTCGATGTCCTTCTGTAGAGCATAGCTGCCACTGACAATGCCTAACGAGCTGATGGTGGCTTGCAGAGACTGAAGCATGGGTAGGCGCATGAGGTTGCCTGCGGCTATCTGCGAAATGGCGGGTCGTGCCCATTCGGACACGACTGCCGCCAAGATTTGTGAGTTTTTGTATTCCATATATATAACAGGATTACGTCATTCTCTTACTGATTGCATCCACAACCGCAACCGCAACCAGTCTGGCATACGTTGGTTGAAGGGATGAACAACTTGGTTACGCTCGACAACGACGCTACCTGCGACTTGAGCACGTCGATGCTGGCGTTAGCTGCCGCATTGTAAGCCATCTGCTGTGCGTTGACGGCTTGCTGCGCATCCTTGTTTGCATCCACTTTGTCTTCTACACGGCGCAACTTCGTGTCGAGATACTGTGTCACTTCAACGAGTTTCTTGTCGGTGTAGTTCTCGCTCTTCTGAATGGCGAGTTCGGTCTTCAGAGTGCTGTTCTCCTGGATAAGGTTAGTCTCACTCTTAGTTACGAAACGTGCGTCAGGGTCGGAAGGGTTGGCGGTCATGCCGTTGTTTCTTCCCATGCCCAGAAGCGAGGCGCTGCCTCCCAATAGACTCGTTGCCAAGCCTGCGATGCCGAGACCCAAGGCTGTGTTGCCAAGTCCCTTGCTGGCAACATCATAGTTGCCGTCATTAGTTTTAATGTGCATAGTGTTTTGTGTTTGGTTGATTTCGTCCATTATTGAACTTGTTGCAAAGGTAGGGGAGAAAGTGGTAGGGGCGAAGTGTTTCTTATTAAGTGTTCTTACCGTGGAATAACGTATAATTTCGGCTAATAATAAAATAAAAAAGCCTCACGCTGCTAACGTGAGACTCGGGTCGGTATAAGAAAATCTAATGACTATCAAGGTGGCAGTGAGGACTTCCCTTGCGTCTCTTCGGCTACGGAAATGTATGGCACCACTTCCTCGCGAATGATGTCGAGAAATAGTTGTGCGGCTCGCTTCTTTGGTACGTCCTGCATCCAGTGGGCGTTGCTCATCAACTGCTGTTCGAGTCCGACGATGGGACGAGCTACAAGAGTAGGGTGGTTGCGCAGGTAGAGCTTAGGCATGAACGTTATATACCTGGTTTGTTCCACCGAGGCAAGGGCTTCGTCAGGGTCGCTGATGATGCACTTGATGTTGAGCTTATATAGGTCACGCTGTATGTATTGATGAAAGGTTTCAATGGCACGTTCGCCTATGTCGGGCATGATGATGGGGTGCTTCAGAATGTCCTCATACGACACCTTTGAGAGCGAGGCAAGCGGATGGGTGTCGCGCATGATGGCATATACATTAAAGGGAATGCAGGGACTCGACTCTATTCCTTCGTGACGGTATGCCATATTCATTGTGAAAGCAAGATCTAACATGTGCGCCCTTAGCGATTGATTAAGAAGGTAAGCTTTGGTAAAATCGGCATTGATACGCACGTTGGGGTATCTCTCCATGAATATCAATGCTGCCATGCGGACATACGGAGAAATAAACGAGCCTACGCCTATGCGCAATTCGCCGGTCATGCAGTTGTTGAGGGCGTTGATTTGCTCTTTGCAGTCCTCGGTCTGCTTCAGAATTTCTTTAGCACGAGGCAACAAGGCTTCACCGCTTTCGGTGAGCATAATGCCGTGCGATGTGCGAATGAGCAACTTACATCTTAACTCGTCCTCCAGGGCGCGAATGTGCTGGCTTACCGCCGACTGAGTGACGCAACAACGTGTAGCAGCCGTACTAAACGACTTTGTTTCGGCGACATAAACAAAGGAGCGTAAATGTCTTAGTTCCATAAAACTCTATATTTTTAGTTATTCTACGTTTACAACAATGTAATTAAAAAAGCTTTTCTAATTGCAAAATTAACAATGATTATCTTATTTGATTTACATTTGATATTAAAAATACTAATTTTAGTATAAATTTGTCAGAATACTAATATGTATATAATAAAAAATTCCTGCATCAATACCTTTTATATAAAGGATTGATGCAGGAATTTGTCGTATGATGAAAACCTCCTCGTATGAGCGATTATTTCTTGCTCTTCTTTGCCGTTGTTCCTTCCTCTTCGTCACTTGTGCTGAAGAAAGAAGAATCGGTATCGTCGAGCACTTTTTTTGCGATATTGCTTTCGCTCTGTACGTCAATATCGCTTACGCGTTTTTTGATGCGAGGAGCGAGTCCCAACCGCCTTCGGGCTCTGGAATCTCGTAGCGTCCGTAGATTGTGGGCTGGAGAGTTCCGCTACAAACAACGCTACGATCATCGTCGGGTTTTTTGCCCGTGTCGCCCTTAATGCCACCCGAAGCATACTCTACCTTATGCTGAGAATCGTACACGATGATACTTTTCTCTCCATCCTGGAAGATGTAGCCAAGGTCAAGGTTGTTCAGAGCGCGGGCCACTTCAGCAGACGCTGCATTTACACTTTCTAATACATAGTCAATCTGCTGCTTGTAGCCGCCTTTTCGGCCAAGGGACTCGAAAGAATGTCCCTGACTACTCTCCTTACACTCGAATTTGTAAAGACCCTTACCTGTGTTGAACGACTCGGCGGTCAGAGCAGGATAAACGTTCTTTTCAGCCTTCAGAGGGGCTTTGAGGTCGCCCTTGATGAAAACATACACATTGACGCCAAGGCCGCCAAAATTCTCTAAGCAATCGTTAGCGGCGAGAATATCCTTAATCTCAGGACATGTTGCTGTTACTGCCATATTCTATGAGTTTTTGTGTTGTGTTGATTTAAAAAGGGCGACGGATTAGCGTGTTCCGTCAGATCAGCCGCGACCGTCGCCCTGAAAATATAGAGTGAAAGAAACTCCGCTAAAGGTTAGCCGTTCTTCTTGAAGAAGGCTGTCAAGCCCATGTTCATGCCGGAAGCTGTGAGCTGAATCTTCTTCTCGGTCTTACCGTTGCTCCAACCTGTAAACTTATAGTTAGTGCCGTCGGTTGCTTCAAGAGAGAGAATCTGATTAGGTGTTGTTTCAAGCGGCTTGGTGTAAGCAGCGCCGTTCACCTTCACTGTACCGTCCGGCTTCTGACCGTCAGAACCTGCAAGAGTAATCACGAGCATAGTGTTGTCGTAGTCGCCGGCTACATACTCAGGAGCAACGAGATTACCGTCGCTGACAGCCAGAGCGCTACGCAAGTAGTTGCGTACACCTGCTCCCTGTATTGACTGAATCTGGAAAGACAGGTCTCTGTGATCTCGGTCGGAGCCCAAGCGAACACTTACATACTGCTGGTTGCTCTTAGTGTCAACACCATAGACAAAGTTCTTGTCGATGGTTGCATACATACGGTCGCCTTCGCCGAAGTTGGCAATAGGGCAGATAGTAACCTTAGAGAGACCCGGCAGCTTGAAGTTGTCGCCCTGGTTGTACTCTACACGGAAGTTGCCATGGAACTTGTTAGAATAACCTGCTGCAATGTTCATGGCAGTTGCCTCGTTCATATAAACACGTGTTGGAACCTTGCGAAGACGCTCGTCCCACTTTGCGTGCCACTTTATGAAGTTGTCGTAAGGAGTAGAGTCGTTGTTGTCAGCAGGAGCGGTGATAGCCTCGCAAGGAACAAGGTTGCCGTTAGTCTCTGAAATAAGACCGTCCTCGATGTCGTGCTTGATGCAAGTATGGAAGCCATCGTAGAGAGCCATTGCCTGATCGCGAGCTGGGACTGAATCGTCGCCATTGTCAAGAGAGATGTCACCGAACCAAAGGTTAGCAGCAAGGTTGTCGGCATAGTCCTTGAGGATTGCCTCTACAGCCTGTGAAGAGAGAGGGAACTGACCCTGAGCATCGGTACCGAATACTGTCTCACAGAAGTCGTCTATATTGCCAGGAAACTTATCCCAGGAGAGTTTCGAGACAAGAGTACGCTCTTTCAAGAATCCAGCTTCGCTGTTGATTTCGCGATGAACGTCCTTACGACGTGTGGTGCCACCCTTGCGGATGAACAAATGGAAAGTGCGCTTGAACTGAACACCAGTGATGATGTCAATGCCAAGACGGTCCATCTCTTCGGCATCCGAATAGCCAGGACCCATCACAATCTCCTTTGATACCTCCTCGGCTACATGCTGAAGATTGTCAAGACCGATAAAATCTTTAGGTAAATTTGCCATAATCGTTTGTGTTTTGTGTTGTTGTTAAATCTTTGTGTTGGTTGTGTTGATTGAGGGCAGCGAGGCTTTTAGTCCTCACCTCGCAAGAAACGCTTGAAAGCTGCCTTGCGCTCAACGTTGGTCTTGTACTTACTACCATCGAACGAGCGAAGCTGCGGCGTTTTCACACCTTCACCATTGTTCTCAGGAGCATCGCCGCTGTTCAGCACTTCGCCAGCCTCATTGGTGAGGGCGGCAATCTGAGCCTGCTGGTCGGTAATGGTCTGCTCGGCAGTAGCAAGCGCGTCCTTAACAGTCTGAAGGTTTGCCTCGGCATCAGTCTTGTCGGCTGTGAGCTGGGCAATCTCCTTATCCTTTGCCTCGGTGAGAGCATTCAGCTCGTCGTCCTTCTTGGCAAGAGCCTCGGAGTGCTGTGCGTTAAGGTCGCTTAGTTCTGTACTGTGAGCCTCGTTAGCCTGGACGAGTGCGGTCTCCGCGACTTCCTTTGCTTCGTTGGCTGCGTTTACTTGAGCGGAGAGTTCATCAAACTTGCCCTGCAATTCTGCGAGTGCGGTCTCCGCTGTGGTGGCTTTCTGCTCGGCATCAGTCACCTTCTGCTCGGCTTCCTTCATGTGGGCTTCGAGAGAGTCAAGAAGCGAGGCGTTCATATACGCGCCCTCCTCAGTAACGGCAATCTCGCCAGCCTGCAGTCCGCAAGCGTTGCAAATAAGAGGATATTTCTCCATATTGATATTAGTGTTGGTTGCTTCCGGTTTCTCTGGTTCTGGCTCATCCTTTGGCCCAACCGTCTGCTCTCGGTTGATAAGTTCGGCTCTGCCATCATAAAGTTCAAAAGCATGTTGCACTACTCCAATGAATGATGACTGACCATCCACCAAAATGCTCTTCACGTCCTCTGCATTGAACACCTTGCCATGCAGATGCTCGTCGGTAGCATTGGGGCAAGCCTTCTTTACGTCGGCACGGAACTCAACGCCAAGATCGGCAAGCTCCTTGATAAGTTCCTTGTCATCATCCTTATTAGCTATGTCGCGGTAAGCCTTGTTCTTGTCGAATGACTTAGGATCGTAGATTTCGTGATAAGTCTCATCGCTATACTTGGCTTTTGCTCCATCAGGCATGGTATAGAACGCTGCCATTACACCAATGCAACCAACCTGGTCTTTCGGATTCATGTAATAGCGCTCGTCGCAAAGCGAAGCGAGGTACATACCAGCCGAAGCGCAAAGGCCATCAACCAGGGCAATAACCTTCTGACCCTTTGAGTGGGCATAGTCGATAGCAAGAGCATAATCGTTCTTTGCCCAAGCAGAACCGCCAGGAGTGTTGATGATGAAAACGTGACCGCGACAAAGGGGATGATCGGCTGCTCGCATCATCATGTCGCGATGGTCTATTGAACCATACGAACAATAGCCACCGTTGCGAGTAATAGGGCCGTCAACAGTAAGAACCGAAACAAAAGGAAACGTCTGCGCATTCTCGTCATCAGCAGGGAGGTTCAGACACCAGTTGCCTCTCACTTGTGTACCATCCTCAGAAACCTGATATTCCTCTGGATAATAGGTGTTGCCATCCTTATCCTTGGCTGTGACATAGCCACAAGCCTTCTCCGGCTTTCTCCAAACCGCATGGGTATTCAGAGCAGGTTCAAGCGACTTGCGAATACCATGCACGAAATCAGGACTGACCATCCACTTCTTCTCGGTTAGTATTTCAAATAAGCCTTTCATAAAATTCTGTTTGTGTTGTGTTATCCTGAATACAACCTTTTTACCTGGTTGCTAAAAGTTGCGGAGAAGGGACTCGAACCCTCGACCTCTTGGTTATGAGCCAAGTGAGCTGCCAGCTGCTCCACCCCGCTGTGTTATCCGTATGCAAAATTAAAGACCATGGTTTTTAACATTAGGACAAAAAAAGCCGCCATTCTCACGAATAGCGGCTCTAAACAGTATAAATATAATGTATCAGAAAAATGGTTGAATAGCTTTATTCTCGGAGCGTGATAGGTATCGGCTCCGACAGGGCTTGCGTGGTGGCTGTGAAAGTTCGTGCCAACACGATCTGGCTGTTGTTCGTGGTGTTACCTATGCCGAATGTATGGGGTAAGGTGTAGCACAGATGCAACGAGCCGTCCATCTTGCGCAATACCACGTAATAGTCCTTATCACGCATGTTTCGGTACGCTTCAGCCACATTCTCGCCTCCATTTGCCACATTTGCACTAATATTATATGTATATATAGTACCATTGCCCTGTTTGACGAACGTCACCTTTACTTCAAGATTCTCTACAATAACGTAGTTCTCGCCACTCGTAGCCAAATGCAGAGTTGGCTCAGTGGGCAAACTACAATTATTAATATATAGCACTTGTGCCATGCTAAATGGCACAGGGATAACACACTCTTCCTTCAGATAAAACATTACATCGGTAACGCCATCGAGGAACAATTCTCTACATTTATCGGGTAAATTCATAAAGGGAAAAATATTGTTTGTTATTTAACTTATTTTACAACTCACATTAACAGTTTTATACACTTATTTTTTAGGGCAACCAGGATATTTCGTCGATATGATGTTCGGATTCCGACATATCTTCGTACTGCATATCAAGGCACGAATAGGCCTTAAAGAAGTTGTGTTCCGATTTGATCCAACGCTCCACCACTCGGCGCAGATTGTCCTTCTCTTCAGTGGAGGGGTTTATACCATAACGCATAAGATAACGCTCAAGCATTGCAGCTTTGCTACGAGCTATTATCTTACCGTTTGCGGTGCAAAAGTCAAAGGTAGCCAAGGCCCATTCCACCACGCTACGCTTAAAGTCATTGTTCAATAGTTCTAACAATTTATAAATACCACTACGATCGAGGTTCCACGTAGGCGTGACAGCCCTGACGGTATCTATCACTTCAATCTCGCTGGGCAACTTGATGCACAAATAGTCCTCATTGTCGCTCTTGGAGTATTCTTTGTTGCCATTGAGGTGCAACACCTCGTCATACGTAAGGTATTCTGAGGTGTCGCGTGTTACCAGCATATTGCCACCAAGCGGATGTCGCCCATTCAGCATATTGCGCCACTGTTGCTGCGAAAAGCACTGAGTGTTGACCTCTTGCGATAACGCGCCTGCATTAGTCAACGAACTACGCATAACAAAATATTCAGGCGAATAGACGCTGAATACCAACGGCTCGTCCTTGGCAAGCACACGCTTCGGGTCGCGATGTCGGAAAAACTGGCAGCGACTGGTAGATAAACGAAGGTAAATATTTGGCATAACAAGTTACTTATTAATGTGGGCAAAATATTCTCTCATAATGGCATCAGTCACATCAAAACAATAACGCAACGTATCATCCGATGCTGTTTTTTTATCTGAGTTCACAACAGCCTTATCAAGTTTCTTAGTTTGCTCTTCATTTAGATTAAAAGCCAATGCTACAGCGTCAATATATTCTCCACCAGTATCGGTATGCTTGATAAACTTTTCACCAAAATACATTTTTGTACCAAAAAACAAGTTTAGAGCTTCAAGCATTTCGTCTTCTGTATAAACAGGCACGGCAGGATGCAACTTACGATATTTCTGAGTATAGGTTTTGATGCGCTTGTCTAGATACGCATTGATAGAGTCGGAATAGTCTACGTAAAGTTTTCCTTCCTCTGAATCAAAGGTCTTGGAGCGAACAGAATTAAAGAATCCGCGAAGCTGGGTAAGCACATTGACTACAGCATCAAACTGTTGAAACTCTACTTTGCCATTAAATATCTCACGCATATCTGCCTTTATATCTATGAGTACCGACTCAAGAAAATCAGCACAAAAAGTCATCTTATCGAGATTAGCAGATAATGCAGCTACCTTATTCTTCATGCCTTCGCGAGAATAATCAACATAATACTTCAACAGAGTGGGAAACGATAAAAAATCGTATGACTCGTCGGCATTAAGGTTGGCTTGCATCAGTGCCGAAAACACCATATCTGCCAACTTGCGGTCGCGTTGGATGATGGCTTGAGTGATATTCTGCAATTCACTTGAGCCAAGACGTAAACGTTCTGCAGACTTACCAAGGACATTGCGTTTTTCGGCAATGGCTACGAAATTAGGATTATAGAATACCTCTTTAAGCGCCGGCATATACTTATCAACAGGAACATCTTTGAAGTTTAAACAATATATCGCAGGTTGCATAAGCGTTTTAGCTGCCTGTTGTGGAGTAATCTTTTTCTTAGACATAATTTTAATTATTTATCATAAGGCCGATTATAGAAATAAAATACTAACGCTCGTCACCATCACCGGCAATGACATTTCGCTGCTTGCGAGAGGCAAGTTTTGCGAGGTTCTCTTCAGCCACTTCTTCGAGTGTAACGCCCATAACTTTAGCGAGTCCGGCAGTCTGCCAGAGAATGTCACCGATTTCAGAAAGCATAAGATGACGTTCCTCATCAGATACGTTCCACACCTGTGTATGCAGGATTTTGCCTTCCTCGTCACGCTGGGTTGTAGTGATATGCAGCTTGCCCTTACGCATGTGCTTACCGGCTTTGCTTGCAAACTCGCCGACCTCACCTACGAGATTGGCAAGCATAGAGAAGAGATTGTCACTCTCAGGCATACAAGTACTCATTGCCTTGTCCTGATATTCGTTTAATGTTAAATTCGCCATGATATATATGTTTATATTGATGATTAAATGTCAAACTCATCACAATACTGGCGCATACGCTCGATGATGATGTTGCGTATCTTCTCACCAATAATCTTGGCATTGGGATGCGGTGTGCCCGTCTTGCCATGATAGCGAAGGTCGAGAATATGGCTCCAGTCGGAAAGCGTATAGGTATATGCCACAACGGTATAGGTATCGAGAGGCAGAACACCTCGTGCGTCCTGCGGCTTCAAGCCGGACATCAGAAGTCGGTTGTAGCCCCACTCGCACACTCGGCATACAAAGCCATACACAATGCGCTGCCAACGAGTGCCATCAATATGCCAATGCGGACGTGCTATCTGCACACCTCCCTTCTTCTCTAAATTACAATATCGTGTGCTCTGCTCGGCTATGCTGTTTGGCGACGTGCGGTTGAGCTCGCGCGATGTGCTTATCTGCGTCGTTACTACCAGCGTCATACGGATAATGGAAAAAGCATCCTCACACTCGTACTTCTGTGCCTTTTCGATAAACTCATCTTCGCTAACACTATACGGAATAAGCGCGTCCATCAGGTTCTTGTTCTCAAGCAAGAACTGCATATTGGCACTAATCCACACCTTGTGGTTCTTGGTGACATAATCAATGTAAGGCGAAGCGGTCAGATATGCCCAGATATAGTTAGGGAGGCCCTTTTCATTAGACATGAAGAAGTAAATGGTGCCGTGGCGATACATCGAGCGATGTCCGCTTTCCCAGAAGCCTCTGCAACGTTCCTCGTCGCGCTTCTGAATGAAGACTTTCACTTCCTCTTCGGTCATTCCTTCTTCGGGTTGCTTGCCCTTAGCCTTGTAGCATATTCTGCCTACTCTTGCTATGTGTTGCGCAAGAGTTGTCTGCTGCCACCATTCTACTTGTGGTTCGATGAATTTCATTATGGATGAATTTTAATTTATTATTTAATAAGATGGTGCATTCTCATATTATCGAAGTTTACACAATCATATATTTCACTCGATGCACCGCATCGAACAGACTTTTGAGCGAGCCGTTGTTGAAGATTACTGCATCGAATGATAGCAAGGGCAGAAGATTGCGCTGTTTGTCACGCAACATACGTTCCTGCGACACCCCTCGGCGCAGTCGGGTTGCTTCTTGTGCCGACACGCAAATCTTGAACAGCTCTATGTCGGGGAATTTCTCGCACAAAGCTCTCAGCCCGTCCTCGTCAATCACGTAAATAGCCTTGTCCGTCACCTGGTCGATGGTGGTCCAATACTCATAGCCACCATACTGTGAGTATGCCAACATCTTGTCGTGCGGCACGTCACACTTCTCCACAAAATGATGATCCACACCGTCAATCTCGCCTTCACGCTTCGGGCGGGTGGTATAAGAACACAACACTTTATAGCCGTCCAAGTCGGACAGCATCAGAGCCACAGTGTCCTTTCCTGCACCACTCGGACCGGTAATTGTTATTAGTTTCATATCTCGTTTTTGTTTAAATTTTAACATTTATGAAAAAGTTTTTATGAATGATTCCCTTCATTTTCACTCCTTTAACTCACTCCAAACTCGCCTACATATCTGCCGATAGTTTTCCTCTCCCAACGCCACCTTACAGGCATGAATGAGGTAGTTGTAAGAGACGGTCTTACTGCTTCCCAACTGCTGCCATTTCTGGTTTGTCTGTGCTTCATTATATTTAGAGCTACATCTTGATAGTTGATGGAATAGGTTAAGTCCATACGGATGTGAACGTAAAGCCCATCCCGCTTTCACCCATTCGTCATAACTCTCGGTGATGTTCCGGTGATTACCCACAAGTTCCTGCACGATAACCTCAATCAATCTGTCTTGCACCCGCCGCTGTTCCCAGAAGTTAAAGTTTCCTTCTACTTGATACTCTACATCCGCATGGTTCGAGCGATACGCTTGGCGTGAAGCTAAAGAGATAAGCTGAGATTGCTCGCCTTCCAGTCCCTTATACGGGACCACATTTTCATTTATATATATATGCTCGGGATCATCCCATGAGGCGAAGCGCACACGTCCGATGTTGCTGCAAGCCTTGTCGAGCATTATGCCGATAGCGGCATAATCTTTGAGCAGAGCTTTGAACTGGTCTTTGTGCCGTTCTGGGTACGCTAACCTAACCAGGCCGAAATATCCGCTGCCGGAGCAAGACCGCATCAGTAGGGCTATCTCAGGACGAAAACGGCAAATCATGCGCACATTCTCAAAATTGCTCATTTGCGTATTGTCTGCCAAGTCGATGTCGATGGCGAGCCAGCCGGTGTGTCGCTTCAGATGGGTTTCTCGACGCGAGACTGGAGCTATAAACTTCGACCCATCCTTGCGTATGCACTCATCGTCGTAGATGCTGAACAAGCCACTCAATGTAGCTCCAGGCAACTGCTTTTTTGTGTCGATGTACTCCTGCATCTTCTTTGCCTTACTGCCATACTCCTTGCGCATAGCGCGAAGGTGCTGCACATAGGGTTTCCATCTATCCGTAAGACAGAACTCGCGGATGGTCATCTGCTGAATGCACTCACCAGTTTCACGGTCTACATACCGACCTACATTGTCGCGTGCATTAGAATATATAGAGCATATCTCATCGAACATATCATTATTATTATCTGATTACGGTTACAAAATTAAGAAATATATGGCACACCTACAATTATTTCGGTGCAAAATTGGTGTGTCCTATATATTTTTAACTTTTATAGCTGTTTAACATAGGTGTTTCATAGCTTTTTGTGCCTAAAGTTTAGTTTTGGACTTTACAGAGTTCATTTGTCCAAAATAGTCATCCTGAGTCCGTTTTTTTAGAAAACATCAAAAAACGAAAAGTTCGTAATTTTTTAAAATACTTCTGCTGTCCACCAAAAATCCACTTCGTGACCGCCCAATGAATTTTTCAAAAAGTGATTTAACTTTTTGATTTTAAGCCACTTATCTATTAAAAGTTTAAAAATGGGGTAATTTTTTATATACCTATACGAGCGCAAATAACAAAAAATATATAAAGAATAGTAGAAATATGGCATTTTGTTCGCATTTTTTGCTATTTAGTTGCTTTCATTATTTATATAACATATTAATAGTCAATAGTTTACACTTGCAATGTTAATGCTACTAACTTTATTGTTAGGGTTGGGGAGTTTTGAAAATGGGAGAGAAAGAAAAATGGCGAAATTTATATGTAGTAGTAGCCTTGATTAGTAGATTTTTGGACTTTTGAAGAGTAGACTTTATATAAAGTCCATGATTATTAGGGAGTTATATGAGTTCATCGTTTTAGACTTTTGGGGACAGAAGTTTATTCTTGAACAAACGAGAAAGAGGAAGAAATGCGAGTGAATTGCAAAAGAAAAGGTCGCCTCGCCTAACGGCGCGACGACCTGATAAATGCTTCGCCAATTGCGAAAGATAGCGCAAGATAAATGCTTTGCTGCTTGCAGAAAGCTATTTGTTCTTCATAAACTGATTAGCCTTTGTCATGCTGTCATAGAGTTTGCCGCGGCCATACATATCAATCTTTGCCTCGATAGGTTGCTCCAGGCGTTGTAGGAGCGTGTTTACGGCTTGCAGAAGGGCGACACTGGTGTTTGCTTGTGCGATAGTCAGTTCGTTGTTTGCAGTAGCTTCTGTGGCGATTGTAGGGGTTGCTTCGGCTATATTGCCAGCGTCGTAGGCACGGCGACCTGAATAGTTGCGGTCGTAATTGACGAGAGCCTTTAGCAGTTGAGGATTGTCCATCATCATTGCCTGGGTTGTCTCACGTCCAATTACCAACTCGGGACCGTTCTCGGCTACCAACGACGGATGTCCGTTAATGGTGGTGGCGGTAGGATGAGTAAGGAGAGACACGCCGTCGTGCGGCTTGCTGTCCTCGGTTGCCCAATAAAGGCTACCATCATTACCGACAAACGGGCGGAGGTCTTGCACGTTACCGGAATCGTAGGTGAGCATACCGGACACGACCTTGGTATTAGGACCTTTGGATGAATTTTTCTTTTTCCCTCCAGCAAGAGCTGAATTTAGAGCCCACTGAAGCAATCCCATAAGAGTTGACATCACTACGGCAGCAGCAATAGGACCGGCAATAGGACCTAAGAACTCGAAACACTTAGCCATTGCGCCAGCGATAGAGAAAGTAACCTCACCTTCTGTACGAGCCGCGTCCGACTTTAAAGTTTCGTCATTGTTCTTCTGCTTGGCAGTGAGAGTTGCGTTAAGGGCCGCATCGGTAGCATTCACAATCGTTTGTTGCGCTAACTCTGTACCTTTGCTTTGTTCTTTATTGCCTTGTTCGGTTGACGTTGTGATATTCTTAACTCCCTTATCGGTAGCCTTTTCGCGATCAGAGAGACCTTTTTTCGTTTCCTTGGTAAGGTCTTTTTGATGTTTCTTCTCTTCCTTGAGCTGCTTCTTCTTTTCTTTCTCACTCTTTGAAGTTTTTTTAATCTGAGCGTTAAGAAGAGCATCCGCACCACTCATAGCAATACCAGTGGCAGCGTCGCCAAGACCACTATTGCCTGTAACGGCGCCCGCCACAGCAGAACCCGTCTGGTCTGCCATCGACGCGCCCACCTGACCGCCAAGGCTTTTTATTTCCTTGTTATAGTCGTCAATAGTTCCGTCCGGGTGGCGTTTCTTCCATGCGGATGGAGGTTCATTAGATTGAGGAACGCTGCCATTTGGATTAGGCAAAGGTGTACCATCCTCTTTTGTATAAACAGCATCGCCAGATTTGTTTTCATAATGGTCGCCCGTCCAGCGCACCCATAAAGGATTTGACTCCGTACCAAAGTTACGCCAATCGATGCCGTTTAGATCGGTATAATTTGCTTTTGCATTGGCACGCGCTGCGTCAATGTCAGGTTGTGCTTCCTTCTTACCTCGTTTGGCACCTGCATCGTTGATTGCTTTCCACATCTGCGTGTTGACATCATTAAGAGCCATCTTCGCCCAGGATTCAAGCATGGACTTGAGGGCAGACTTTATAGCGTCATTTGCACTCTCGGCATCATAGCGCATTTCGGCAAGAGCCTGTCCTACAGCTGCACCGAAGTCCTCGATGGGCTGCACAAGTTCCTTCATCTGCGAGAGGCGCGACTTCATGGCTGTTGCCATCTGATTGGCATAAGCAAGTTCCGCCTCCTGACGAGCACGTTCGGCTTCGTCGATAAGCTGTTTGTTCTTCGTGTTACGTTCTACAAAGGCGTAATAGTCTTCAGCAGCTTGCATACGCGCCTTCATTAGTTCTATTTCAGGATCGGCTGTGAGGTTGGCGAGACCGAGATTAGAGAGGAGGTTTGTACGTTTACCGAAAAGGTTACTCTCGTTTTGCATCTTGCGCAGTTTTGCTTGCTGGGCAAGATTGCGCTTATTGGAAGACCACCAGAAATCAACAATTTTCTTTGCCGAGTCGTACTTTTCCTTTTCAGCTTCCGCGTAATTATCCGAATACTGAATAAGATTCAAGTAAAAAGCCTTCCAGCTTTCTTCGCTTTCGCCCAACGATTCCTTGATACGAGCAGCCATACCATCAGGATCATCGCCAAAGAGCATCTTCATTAACATTCCCTTACCATCCATTGTTGATACATCAATGGTATATAGCTGGGCGAGTCCCTTGCGAGCTGTCTCGTACATATCCTTGATAGCTTTTCTACGCTTATCAAAAGCAGACGTATCAAGAACCTCCTTTCCGTCAACCATCTTCTTCGTAACAGTAGTCTCTTCCTTCGTAGGCGCGGCATAACCCATTTCGTTGAAGTTGTCATACGAGTTCTGCTGAACAATACCCGTGTAGTCATGTTCCATAACAATCTTACGGCGAGCCTCCATCTGCTTGAGCTTCATTTTCAGAATTTCCTGCTCGCTACGAGTGGCTTTTGCAAAAATCTCTGCCGTGATGGAGTTCATAGACAAACCGAGATTTTTACCCAACTGCTCCATGAGTTTGCGTAGATTGTCGATATTGTTGTTCAATATACCGTCAAGCAAATCTTTTGAAAGGTTTATGCCCGTCTCGTCCTTTTGCTCCACCATATCAGCAGCCATCATCTTCTTCGCATCCTCCCACTTATTCGGTTTACCTGCAACAGCAAGACGCACCTGCGAACGAGCTATTTCTTTGTTTTGCCTCAAAGGAAGAACAAACTGCTCCTGCTCGGTCTTATCCATATTGAGAGATATGGCTTGAGCCAACTTAGCGTTAATCTGACGGTCGTAGTAGTTGTTCACGTCATTCATGATAGCCTTCGCCTGATCCTGTTTCTGCTTCAGTTCCTCTCGCCAAGCACGCTCACGGTCGCGCTTGTCACGTCGCGCTTGGGCAATTGCGCCTTTGTCAAGAGCGTCTTTATCGAGAGTGCCAACCTCTTCATCTATCCAAGGATGGTAATCTTCTCGTACGAAATCTCCAAAATAATCATTTATTTCCTTCTCTTTATTACGCTCACGAGAAGTCGCATTCTGATAATGACGCAAAGCCGATAACAATTCTTGATTACCTCCGCTTATAATAGTTGCACCACTTTTTGTAGTATAAGAAAAGCGTCCAGTTGTGCCCTCAAAATTAATTCCCTTATCATCTACGTTAGTTCTATCACCTTTAATTATTTGTCGATAGATCCAGTTTGCATTTGCACCCCTTGCAAACATTTCCATGATTCCCTTAGAAGTAAATCCGCTTCCACGAGATTGGAAAGTCTTCAATGCGTTCTTGATTCGATTCTCCGCATTTAACCTATCCATCTGGAATTTCGGCATAACATCTTCTTTTGCCTTTTCGCGCAGACGATAATAGGTAGCACGCTGAATTTCTTCGGCAAGAGCTTTGTAGTTTTTACGAAGGTCATCGACACTCTTAATTTCTATACCGAGCTTAGAGATATATGGACGGAAATCTCTGTTGAATTGAGAAATTTGTCGACTACGCTCCGTTTGCGACAAATTCAACTTTTCCATGGCGACTTTATAGGAGTGCAATTTTCGAATTGTAGTATCAGTTTCGCTCTGTGCCTCCCTTAGATTATTCTTCCACTCGTTAGCCTTCTTAGCTGCTTCCATTTCAGCTTTAGCGGCTTCCTTAGCTTGCTGTGCATAACCATACACAGCTCCTGCGACAGCGACAACAATACTTGCAAGAGCTACCCAAGGGTTCAGTTTTATTGCCGAATTAAGACCTGTCTGTGCAACAGCGGCAGTACGCGAAGCTGTAGCATAGGCATACATTTGCTTTACAGCCGAGCCAAGTGCTATTCCGAAGTTCTTTATAAGTACTAAACCCGAATAAATACCCTGTGAGGCCATATATCCTATAATTACCGGCAACAACGTAGCAACGGCTTTTAATGTCATAAGAACCATCTGTAAGGCTGTTAGCAACGTGCCTTTCAACAACGGACTGTTCGTCATCGTCTTAGACATTTCATACCACCATTCAGCCATGCTCTTCACGGCATCCACACCATCAGGATTAACAAATGCCTTCTCCCAAAGGTTATTGGCACGCTCCAGAATGCCGATAGCAGACTGCTGCTGCATTTCATACTCATTAGTAACTGCAGTAGCTTCATCGAAAGCCTCTTTTGACTCGTAGAGATGATCCTTGAGCATATCAACGTTCTTTGACATCGTAACCATAGCGGTGACGAGACGCTGACCGTCTGAACCGAGGTCTTTGAATATACCACCAAGAGCGTTCATATTGCCCTTGTCGCGCATCTTTTCAAGCACAAGGACAATAGCGTCCATGGCGTGACCCGACGCATAGAGATTCTTGATAGTCTCGTCAGGGATGCCGAGTTCCTTGGCAATGATGTTGTGGTTTTTCTGCAAAGCCACAATAAACTTACCCATAGCGGTAGAAGCCACCTCAGGCATAAGCATCATGGAAGAACTTGCAGAACCGAGAGCCAACAACTGGTCGGTAGTGATACCTGCAGTACGGGCAACACCGGTCAGACGCTTTGAAAACTCTACAATATCGTTAGAGGTAGATGTGCTCGTAGAAGACAACTTAAACATAGCAGAGCCTGTAGCCTCCATGGCCTTGTCGATACCCATCTTCGGGATAAGGCCCATCACCTCCACCATCTTAGAGAGTGCAGGCAACGCTTCCTCACCCATTTCCTCACCAATGGCAACATTGATCTTGTCGGCTGCCTTTACAAACTGAGCCATACCCTCAACGCCATACTTGCCCATGCCTAACTTAGCACCCTGGAACGCGAGCTGTGCCAAGCTATCCACAGAAGTTCTGGTGTCAATTTTAGCCAGTTCGGTAGATAGTTGTTTTACCTGGTCCATCGTCAAACCCGAAACTTTGCGAATATCGGTCAACGAGCCCGAATACTCCAAATTCTTCTTGATAGCTCCCGTTACAAGCTCTTTTGCCTTATTGAATAAGGAGAATAATCCTACATACGCCGTGAGGTTCTTCAACGCTGTCTGCCATGCCCCACCCTGCTTGTTTGCCGCGCCTGTCACTTCGTCGATGTTCTTCTTCAGTTCTTTCATCGACTTCTGTTTGTCAGCGAACTCCTTACTCTTGGTATTGATTTGATTCAGTTCATCTTCAAGTTGTTTGTAGGCACGACGCAATTCGTCGAGGGAGGCCTTACCTTGCTTGCTACGAGCGAGAATGTCGTTGAGAGCCGACTGCGACATACGGGTGCCCTTGAGGGTCTGTTCGAGCATAGAGTATTGATGACGAAGGTCGGCTACATACTTGCTGCCGGCAGGGAGCTGCTGTATCTTCTGTTGTATCACTTCCATCGTGTGCTTGATGTCTTCGCCCGAAGCATTGTTGGGTTCAGCCAATACCTGCTTCATCTGCTTCCAGCTCATTGATGTTTTCTGAGCCTTACCCGACACGGCCTCCAGTCGCTTCTCTATCTCCTGGAGCTCGCTGTTGAATTTGGCAATATCAGCCGAATTTCCTGTAGGAGTATTGTCGCGAGCCTCGGTAAGCGTAGACTTGGCTCGGCGCAAATCAGATGCCGAAGCGTTTTGATTGGTTACAGTCTGACGAGCTTCCAGAATGCCCATCTTGCCCTTACGTCTATCTTCCTCGGCTTCGAGTTGCTTCAATGTAGCGAGGTTCTGCTGATAGTTGGCATCCGACTTTTGCAGCGAGGCCACAAGGTCGCGCTGTTGCTTGATGGCCTTGTCGAGCCATTGGTCTGACTGGTTGGAAACATTCTTCAAACCATCGGCTATCTTGACATACTGACCCTCTATAAGGCGTATTTCATCGCCCACCTGCTTCATCTCGCTTCGTATCTGCTCTGCCTTCTTCAGGTCAGCATCCGAGCCGGTGAGCTTAGCAAGAGCCGACTTGCCCGAACCGAGCGCACGGCGAAGGTCGCGGAGCTTAGTATTGGTGAGGTCTTGCACCACCTCGCCCAGTCGCTTCGTGTCCTCTATATTGTCGCGCTGCACTTGCGAGAGAGCCTTTAGTGTGCTCTCTGCCTTCTTACACTCAGCCGTATTAGCCTGACCTGCTGCAGTCATCTTCTGGATGTCGGCAGTATATTTCTGCACAAGAGCGTCAATCTCTTCCAATACCTTCTTGGCTGTAGAGGCATTGGCCGTGATTACAACTTTTGCTAATCTTTGTGTTGCCATTGTTATTGTCGTTTTGTATTGTTAGAGTGTGATATGAATATCCGAATCCTCGAAAGCCTTAATTATCTGTGCTTCGCCCTGGAATCCGTAGAAGTCAACGAGATAGTTTTGCATTCGCGATTGAAGGTGTCGAAGCTCCATCAAAATGGCAGGACGCTGTGATCGACCCGCTCCATAGCGTTTCCATGAACGGACATAGCGGCGAGAGTAGTTGGCCTTTCGTGCGCTATCCACATCGTTGTACTTAGTGCCGAGACCTACACCCATATCTACGAAGCGCATATAGTCGTTGTAGGTAAACTCGTAGGTCCAGCCTTCCGGAGTGTCGTTCACAATCCTGCCTTGGAAAGAGTTTACGCCCACTCCCTCGGCGTGCCATTGCCCGCGTGCACCACGTGCATCGTTTATAGCCCGAAAGCCGTTGTAAATCTCCTTCGGGAAGATGCACTGCGTCTCGGTGTTTATCTTAAGCTGACGCAATACGTCGCCAAGATACCATCGTGCGGTGTCCTTAAAATCAAAGGCTGGGGCTTGTATTGGTTTTGGCATGACTTTTTACTTTTAATTATCATCCGAGTTTTCATCTTCCGGCACGATATACTTGCCGTTGCTGCCACACGCGAAGTTGTAGAGCGGTTGCAGGCTCTTCCAGTCCATGCCCACCACGAGCCATTGTCCGGCGTAGATGTCGCCCACCATGCCGAAGGAGATGGAGCTGGTGTCGATGCTTTGCAGCTCTGCCATCACCACGGCATCATCTGCAAAGCTGCGCTGGGTGACGGGGCAGCGGCCTGTGCGTTTTACCTCGATAAGCCAGGCTATGAGATCCTTGCAGTAGTCGGTGAGGTCGTTGGCTGTGCGCTCTATCTTGTTGCCGTCGTAACGGCCAAGGGTCTGCGGTGTGTCCTTTACCTTGGCGAGAAACCACACCTGGTGAGAGACAGATGCCTTCTTTGCGTCAACGAGTTCGCCGGTGGTCAGTACGCTGTATAGCATACACGGTGAGTGAACGATGTTGGCGTTACGGGAAAAAATGTTCTCAAGGTCGATGTAGCGGATGCGGAAGAAGCTCTGGTCTTCCAAGCGTTCGCTTTCGGGTTTGTGAGAAAGGGGCTTGTAGATGGAAGCCCAATGCTCAAGAATATTGCTTATTGTCATAATACTGCTTAGTTAGTTATTCCTTCGCTGTTTCGCCCGCTTCCTCCTTATCTTTCATCAGTTCTTTCAGCTTCACATTGAAGTGTCGCTCGGTCTTGTCTGCCACAATCTTTTGCAGCACTCTTGCCCAAGCCGCTCCGTTGCAGGTGCTCTCGTTTTCGAGTATGCTGACAAACTGCACGAGGCAGTACATGGCCGTAAGCTGATTGGCGAGGTGGGTGTTCATATAGCCAAGAATGTTGCGGTCAAGATACGAGGCGAGGCAGATGCACATGATTAAGACAGAGAACGTCCACACCATTTTTGCCATCTTCTTTGAGCGCAGCTTACCGTCCATCTTGCACTTCGGGTTTCGCTTTATCTCCTCGCGGTATTTCTCATAGATGCGACGGTTGCACCTCCATGCCGTATAGCAGTCGATGATGAGGGCGAAGAAGCACACAGTGATAAAATTGATCGAGGGCTCTATGTGAACCCACAGCAAGCCGAGCACTGCGGCAATGGCTCGCGAAACGTAAAACGGATTGTTCATTTTTGTGTTTGTGTTTTTGTGTTGTTATCCTGAATTTTTCTACTACAAAGTTACTTATAAGATGCTACGCAATGCGGACATGGTGGGGTACGGGGAGATTGAGCATGTCCGTATGGGGGACGGGAAATATTGTAACTTTGGCTACATAAAAACACAACACTATGTCAGGAATTACACAAAATACATTGGCCCGCATCGACAAGTGGCTCTCCTACGGCACGAGTATGCAGACAGCGTTCCCTAAGCTGGAGCAACGCTACCGTATGCAGATCTGTTCGGAGTTCTACAAACGATGGGTGCAAAACAAGGACATAGACCCTCGCACAGTCTGCCGCAATATAGCCCGACGCGACTATGAGCTGTTCTTCAACCAGGCAGCGCAGGGCAACAAGGAGGCGCAGGAGTATGTGCTTGCGCTGAAGATTACACTCAACGATGAGGGTAATATATGTCCGCGTACCGTTACGGAGCTCAACAACGACGTGTTGGTGTGCAACTACCTGATACGTTTCTTTCAGACGGACGAAAGTCCGCGCCACAAGGCTATGTATCTGAGCAGTGCCGAGTGGTTGATACGCACGGGTAAGCAGCTGAACAACGATCGTGCAGTGGATAAGGGTATGCAAGCCTTGTCTAATGTGTATGGCAACTTCCAGGAGGAGAAGGACGCTACGGACGAGATGCCGGACATGAGCCGCATTGCAATCACGCAGGACGTGAGCATCGTGAAGCGCGACCGTGTGAACTACACCGAGGAGGAGAAGCTGCGCATGGCCCGCAAATATGGTCTTACAACCAAGGACCTCCAGGAGATAGAGGACGACGAACTGCTGAGTGGGGAGAAGCCGGAAGAGCCGGACTACTTCGAGTATATGGAAAAGAAGGACGAGGAGGATGTGATTAGAAACGGGTACATGAAAGAAAGCAAATTGGCAAATAATTCAGGGCCAACGGATGATGCGGAATGAACGGTAAATAATATAACAAACAAGCAATAAAAATAGGACTCATAGACGTGGACGGACGACACGGCAAAAAGAAATGGGGTGCAACGATATACCCTAACGTGGCTCTCGGCAAGATTGCCCGTTGGCACACGATGCAGGGTGATGATGTGGAATGGGCGCAGCCTACCGACCTTTTCGACAGGCATCATTACGACATACTGTATGCCAGCAAGGTTTTTAACTTTTCGCCCGACATCGTACGGAATATAAGGTGATAGGTATAACCTTAGCGAAGTAATAGGCATAACATAAACTTCATAAACAAAAGCAATATACAAACGATATGATAACAGAGAATTTACAGAGAAAGATTGAACGCGCCATTCGATTGCTGCAGAGTGTACAGAAGCGATACGATGGCGAAATAGAGATAGCCTATTCGGGCGGTAAGGACTCTGACGTGATCCTTCAACTGGCGAAAGAAGCAGGAATCAGGTATCGGGTCATATACAAGAATACGACCATTGACCCGCCAGGCACGTTAGGGCACGTTAGGGAAATGGGCGTGGAGATACTACGGGCCAAGGTTTCCTTTTTTCATCTCGTGGCGCAGAAAGGATTCCCATCTCGCTTTTCCCGTTTCTGTTGTGAAAAACTGAAGGAATACAAGGTACTCGACAAAAGTGTTATCGGTGTACGCAAGGCGGAGAGCAGAAAACGAGATGAAAGGTATAACGAACCAACACAATGCCGATACTACGGAGCAAAGACGGAGAAAAACCACGCAGAGCTGATTTATCCCATACTGGAATGGACCGATGAGGACGTGCGCGACTTCATCATAGACAGAAAGTTAAAACTCGCACCCATTTATTACAATGGGGGGCAAATCGACGTATCGAAACGTCTTGGCTGTATGTGCTGCCCTCTCGCCTCAAGGCGCAAGCGCATTATCGCTTTTCAGAAATATCCCAAGATAGCAAAGGCTTATCTCCGTGCGGGACAACGATTTATGGATGCGCATCCTGACAGCAAGGCGTGCCAGAGGTACGACAACGTTTACGAATGGTTCACTCGCGACGTATTTTACAGCTCCAATGCAGATTGGAATAAGGTAAGCACAGGACTGTTCGGTAAACCGGACTTCAAGAAGTTCTTGGAGGACAAGTTCGGCATTGACTTGACATTATAAACAACACAATTATGATAGAACTGAATAAGATATATAATGAAGACTGCCTCGAAGGAATGAAAAGGATTCCGGACGGGAGCGTCTCGTTGATAGTAACCGACCCACCCTATTTGTTAGACAATACGGGGGGAGGGATATACACACAAGATGATAAGCGATACGCAAAGGAACTCGAAGAAATAAAAAGAGGTTTTGACCTTAAAGTTCTCGACGAATGCTGTAGGGTAATGAAAAAGATAAATATATACTTGTGGTGTAGTCAAAAGCAAATCCCCATTTACTTAGACTATTTCGTGCGAGGAAAAGAATGTAACTGGAATTTGCTTACATGGCATAAGACTAATCCTATTCCTGCATGTGGCAACAAATACATTACTGATACCGAATATTGTCTGTTCTTCAGAGAAAAGGGAGTACAGATATACGGTGATGTTTCCACAAAAGGAACGTATTTCATTACACCTCTTAATTCTACCGACAAAAAGGCTTGGGGACACCCTACAATAAAACCTCTGTCGTTCTTCGAGAAGCATATCGTAAACTCAAGCCTGCAAGGAGATATTGTACTCGACCCGTTCATGGGTAGCGGCACCACTGCCATTGCTGCCATCCATGAGAAGCGCAACTTCATCGGCTTTGAGCTCAACAAGGAGTATTACGACAAGGCTT
>OIYV01000473.1_pt1 | contig 23123 bp, 15 predicted proteins | sample 1588251 | NCBI WGS metagenome assembly OIYV01 (sample SAMN03283282) | human gut metagenome | biome: human-associated habitat; material: feces | host: Homo sapiens | place: Peru | collected 2012
ATATAAGCAGTTATTTTATATAAATATTTCTTGTCAATTATTGGTGTAAAAAGAACAAAAATTGACAAAATGTCTTGATTAAAATATTAGTTATGGTATAATTATGTTAAAGATAGGAGACCTATCTAAATAAAGAAAGGGAGAAAAAGAAAATGAAGAAGAAATTATTATTTCTAGTAGCAGCTTTTGCATTATTTGTTCCAAGTGTATTAGCTGCTGAACCAAACTATGATGCATCAGTTAAAGCTTTTTTTGCTAATGGTACACCAGTAACAGTAGAAGCAAGAACTGATGGTCAAGATGGAGCATTAATTAAATGGGATGGTGGTGAAAAAGCTGTACCAGCTGATACATCAGTATTCGGTGGAAGTCATGAGAGTGATGAAAAATTAGCAACAACAAGTGTAACAGTAAATGGAGGTACTTTAAACAATGTATTTGGCGGTGGACTACATAAAAGTTCAGTAGGAACTTCAACAGTAATTATTAATGGCGGTAAGTTTAAAGGCTTTATTCAAGGTGGCGGTGCTGCCTCTTATAGCGGAAGCACATGTCATAATCCTTGGTATGAAGGTGCAAAAGAAAATGCTACAACAGTAGTAGATAATGCTAATGTAATTATTAATGGCGGTGAAATTGAAAAAGATGTATTCGGAGGCGGAGAAGGTATTAGTTATACTAAAAAAGCTTCTGTAACAGTAGCTAAATCATTTACTGGAAATATAAGATATTTAACATTAGGAGGATCTAATGGTTATACTGATGATGCAACTGCTTTACTATTAGGCGGTAAAATAAAAGTATTACAATCAGTAAATAGAGGTTTCATGGAAACTGCTGAAATAACAGTTAATGGTGCTGAAATTGAAAATGCATATGCTTCAGCAGAAGGTGACAATCAAAAACTTGGAGTTAATAAAAAAGCTGTTATTAATATAATTAGTGGTAAAGTTAAAAATGTTGCTCCAGGACAAAAAGGAACACCTAACGAAAATGCCGCTGATATATCAGAAATTAGTTATGTAGAAGGAACAGTTGTAAATGAACCTACAAATTTCAATGAAGAAAAAGTTACAGTTAATATAAACCTTACATTAAAAAGTGATGAGTTTGCAGATACTATCCAAATACCAAAAGGAACAACTTTTACTGATGATGAATTACAAAAAATAATTGATGAAATAAATAATGAATTAAAAGAAGATAAAATGAAATTGGAAGGATTCTTTAAGGATAAAGAACTAAAAAATAAATTTGATTTTAGTGAAGAAATAAATACAGATACTACAATCTATTTAAAACTTGTTGAAATCAAAGCTGAAACCTCTAATAAAGAAAAAAATCCACAAACTTCTGACATGAACTTAGCCTTAATCCTTACTACATTAGGACTTGCTTCAGTAGGAGCAGTTCTAGTATCAAGAAAAAAACTTGCTAAAGCAAATAGATAATTAGAATAGACCAAAAAGTCTATTCTTTTTTCTTAATTTGACAAATAGATTGAAATTTGCTATTATATAGGTGTGTTAAGGGGGAAATATGGCATATTATTTAACAGTAAAAAGACAAAATAAAGATATATTAATAGATATATCTATGTTAGATGAGTTTATTAAGATGTCTAAATATAAGAATGGTGGTTATAGTTTAGAAGAAATAGATAATCTTACGTTGTCTTTTGAAAATGAATATTTTTTTAAAGATGCATTATATAATAAAGGATTAATTGAACTTGATGATATAAAAAAAGAACTTACTATTAAAAGCAAAAAGAAAGAAGACCTTGAAAAAATTAGAAAAGGTCTTGCTTATAAAGATGCTAACAGATATTTTGATGTGTATGGGTTAAAGTTCATACTACTTAGTAAACAAAAAGATAAATATTTTATTGAAAAATTACTTTCTTATTATAGAAACAGTTATATTAATGGAATTAATGTATCTAAAATGAAATATGCTTTAAATATTAATGATTTAAGATTACTAAATAGTGTTCTTGGAGAGTTTTATATGAAAGAAATATCTAAACTTGATTCTAATACAGGTGAACTTAAAATAAATTATAAGAATTTTCATGATTTAGCAATGTTTATTTATGAATATGAACAAAAGCAAAGAAAAGAATCGGTAGGTATTACTACAGAAGAAGATAAGCTAGAAAGAAAATTAGCTTTAGAATATCTTTATAATAGTTTTCTTGCTAAAGAGAGTAAATCCAAAGTAAAAACAAAAGAAATAGATGGTCAAATTAATCTTTTTTAGATTAATATCTTGACCTTCTTTTTTTAATTATGGTATACTTTAGATGGTGATATAATGGAAGACAAGGTTATAAAAAGAATTGATGAATTAATTAAGATTATTAATAGGGCTAGTATAGAATATTATACTAATGATAATCCAAGTATTACTGATCAGGAATATGATGATTATTATAGTGAATTACTTAGGTTAGAGGAGGCTTATCCTAATTTAAAGAGAGATGATTCTCCTACTTCGAGGGTAGGAGGTACTCCACTTGATAAATTTGAGAAGGTTACACATAAAAGTCCCATGCTTTCTTTTGATGATATTTTTAATGAAGATGAGATAATAGCTTTTGATGAAAGAATTAAGAAAACTATTAAGAATCCTATATATACAGTAGAGCCTAAAATGGATGGTTTATCTGGTTCTTTGATATACGAAAAGGGACTTTTAACTAGAGTGGCTACCCGAGGAGATGGTGTAGTAGGAGAAAATATTACCGCTAACGGAAGAACGATTAAGTCTATTCCACTTCGTTTAAATAAAGATATAGATATTGAAGTAAGAGGAGAAATCTATATGAGTAAGGCTTCTTTTGAAAGAGCAAATAAAGAAAAAGAGAAGAATGGGGAGGCTTTATTTGCTAATCCTAGAAATGCTGCGGCTGGTTCTGTTAGACAACTTGATAGTAGGATTACTGCTAGTAGAGGACTTGATTTTATGGCTTATTTTATTCCTAATCCTAAAGATTATGGTATTAAAACACAAGAGGAGTCTTTAAAGTACTTAAGAAAACTTGGTTTTGTAACTAATTATAAACTTAATACTGTAGCCCATAATGCAGAAGAAATTATTAAAGATATTAAGAAACTTGCTGAAATTAGAAAAGATCTTCCTTATGAAATAGATGGTGTGGTATTAAAAGTTAATAGTTTGGAAGATGAAGATAAACTTGGTTATACAGCAAGAGTTCCTAGATGGGGCATTGCTTATAAGTTTCCTGCTGAAGAAGTACTTACTACTTTAAAAGAAATTAAGTTTACAGTAGGTAGAACAGGAAGAATTACTCCTAATGCTATTTTTTCACCAGTTCATGTGGCTGGATCACTTATATCTAAGGCTACTTTACATAATGAAGATTATTGTATTGCTAAAGATATAAGAGTAGGAGATGTTATATCAATTAGAAAAGCAGGAGATGTTATTCCGGAGGTAGTTAGAGTTTTACCAGAGAGAAGAACTGGCAGTGAAGAAAAATTTAAGATGCTAGAGGAATGTCCAATATGTCATACAAGAATTGTTAGAAATGATAAAGAAGCTGATTATTATTGTCCTAATGATATGTGTCCTGCTAGAAAAATAGAGAATATAATTCATTTTGCTAGTAGACCAGCTATGAATATTGATGGTATGGGAGAAGCTATACTAGAAGATTTATATAATGAGGGATTTATTACAGATATTACAGATATTTATGATATTGATAGATATGAAGAAGAACTTATTAATCTAGAGGGTTATGGTAAAAAGAAAATTGATAATTTAAAGGCAGCAACAACTAAAAGTAAAAGTAATTCTTTAGAAAAATTATTATTTGGTCTTGGTATTAGAAATGTTGGTGCTAAGACAGCTAAAATATTAGCTAGATATTATAAAAATATAGATAATTTAATGAATGCTAGTATAGAAGAACTTACAGATATTAATGATGTTGGACCCATTATTGCCAAAAGTATTAGGGAATATTTTAGTAATGAAGATAATATTAGAATAATTAATAAACTTAAAGATATTGGAGTTAATATGAATTATATTAATAATTCTAATTATGAAGAGAAAGATGAGTTTATGGGTAAGACTTTTGTTCTTACAGGTACTTTAGTTAATATTACAAGAAATAAAGCTAGTGAGATTATTGAGAATCTTGGAGGTAAGGTATCTAGTTCAGTTAGTAAGAATACTTCTGCTGTTATAGTAGGAGATAATCCTGGTAGTAAATATGATAAGGCTGTTTCTTTAAATATTCCAATATGGAAAGAGGAAGAGTTTATTAGTAAAATAGAAAGTTAGAGGTGTTTTGTTATGAAGAAGATTATTAGTGAATTTAGAACTTTTATAGAGAGAGGTAATGTTGTTGATCTAGCTGTAGGTGTTGTTATGGGTTCAGCCTTTAGTAAGATTGTTACTTCAGTAGTAGATGATCTTTTGATGCCAATTATTGGTATAATTATTGGAGGTCATGATTTTAGTAATCTATCTATAAATGTAGGTAGTGCAGTAATTAAATATGGTAGTTTAATTAACAATATTATTAATTTCTTTATTATTTCTTTTTGTATCTTTATTTTAGTTAAGTTTATTAATAAATTAACTAGTATTAATAAAAAAGAAGTTAAGAAAGAAGAAAAAGTTGTTAAAAAAAGTGATGAAGTTATTTTATTAGAAGAAATAAGAGATGAACTTAAGAAAAAGAAATAAGTTTATCTTTTTTTTTATCATATAATAAGAATTTATGTATGATAAAATATTATTTTTATTAGATAAAACAATTGATAAATAATAAAAAATATGATATCATTAATATGATAGAGGAGTGGGCTAGTGAAGATAAAATTATTTGCAAATGAAAAATTATATGAATTCTTTTTACCTAGTGAAGTATTTGGTAGTTATACTTTTGATGATGATAATTCAGCAGAATTTAAACTAATAAATATAGAAGCTAATAATGGTACTTGGTATTTAAATTCAACAAGGGCAGTTAAGGTATATAATAATAATGAATTTGTATACAATACTAAACTTGATGTAAATAAGTTTTATATATTAGAGAGAGATAATATCAAGTATTTAATATTAGTAGAAGCACTTGTTGATAATACTTTTAAGAAGTATAAGTACTACAATAATACTAATTTAGTAGTGGGTAATGATAAAAAATGTAATGTTAATTATACTAATAATTATATTAACGGCGTTGTTTTTAATATTAAGTATAAGAATAATGTTTTAGTATTAGAAAAGAAGAGTGATATTCCAATATATATTAATAATAATATTGTATATAAGAATATGGATATTACTAAATTAAATACTGGGGATGTTATTGAAGTATTTGGATTAAAAATTATCCTAGCAGAAAATATATTACTTATTAATAATCCTCTTGATCATGTATTTGTTAATAAACTTACGGCTTATTTAGATGATTTAGAAATACCTAGAACTAATCAACTTATGTCCATGGAAATTAAAGAGAATGACTTATATAGTCCTAATAGTTATTTTGCTAAATCTCCTAGAATTAGAAGAATAATTACTAATAAGACTATTAAGATAGATGCACCTCCTCAAGTTAATGAAAATGATGAAATACCACTTATTTATTCACTCGGTCCAATGGTGACTATGGGTATGACATCAGCGGTTAGTTTGATTAATGTCGTTATGAAGGTTAATAGTGGGGAAACTACATATGGTAAGCAATGGATGCAACTTACTATATCAATTAGTATGCTTCTTTCTACTTTATTGTGGCCTTATTTAACTAGGCAATGGAATAAAAGACAAAAAAATAGAAGAAGAAGGAATAGCATTAAGAAATATAAGTTATATTTAAAAGGTAAGAAAAAAGATATAGAAGAAGAATCTAAATTACAAAAGGATATTTTGATAGAGAATTTACTTCCTAATAAGGAATGTTTAGATATTATTTTAAAAGGTAGAGTAGCATTATGGAGTAAAAGAATTGAACAAAAAGACTTTTTAACTGCTAGAATAGGAATAGGAGATTACCCTCTTGATGTAACAATTAGTTGTCCAGAAGAAAACTTTTCGGTAGATGATAATGTTTTGAAAGATGAGGCTATTAATTTAGTTAAGGAATTTGAACTATTAAAAGATGTTCCAGTCGGTTATTCATTTCTTGATCATACAATTACCGCAGTTATGGGTAATAATTATAAAGTTCATAAACTACTTGAAAATATTATATTACAACTTATTACTTTTCATAGTTATGAGGATTTAAAAATTGTTATATTTACGGATAATAAGAATAAAGATGGTTGGGAATTTGTTAAGTACTTACCACATAATTTTGATAATAGTAGGCAGATTAGATTCTTTAGTACAAATTCTGATGATGCTAAAGAAATATCTAGTTACTTAGAGCAAGAACTATTTTATCGTAGATATGATGGTGATATGAATGAAGTTGTTAGAGAGTATACGGATTGTAAACCTTATTATTTGATTATTACTGATAATTATGTAAATATTAGAAGACTTGATATTATGAAGGATATTACGGAAATAAATAATAATTATGGTTTTAGTTTGGTAATATTAGAAAACTTAATGTCAAGACTTCCTAGTAAATGTAATAATTTTATTACTATTGGTGATAAATCTTCTTCGATACTTGAGAATGCTTATGAGAATCAAAGAACGATTAATTTTATGGATGAAATTGATTATGATATTAATATGGCAGATGTTTCAAAGAAACTATTTAATATTCCAATTGAATTTGAAAAAGGAGGTAAAGAATTACCTAATACAATTACTTTCTTAGAAATGGAAGCCGTTGGAAAAGTAGAAGGCCTTAATATTACAAATAGATGGAAAAATAATGATCCGACAAAGAGTTTAAAGGCTGAAGTTGGTATAGATGAAAATGGAGATACTATTTATCTTGATTTACATGAAAAATATCATGGTCCACATGGTTTAATAGCGGGTATGACAGGTTCTGGTAAGAGTGAATTTATTATTACTTATGTTTTATCTATGGCAATTAATTATAGTCCAGATATTGTTAGTTTTATTTTGATTGACTATAAAGGTGGTGGTCTTGCAGGTGCTTTTGAAAATAAAAATGCTGGTATTAAACTTCCACATTTAGCGGGTGTTATCACTAATCTTGATAAAGCTGAAATATCGAGAACTTTAGTTAGTATTGATAGTGAACTTCGTAGAAGACAAGTTATTTTTAATAAAGCTAGAGACTTACTTGGTGAATCGACAATTGATATTTATAAGTATCAAAAGTATTATTTGGAAGGTAGACTTACAGAGGCTGTTCCACATTTAATTATTATTTGTGATGAATTTGCAGAACTTAAGAGTAGTGAACCAGAGTTTATGGATGATTTGATTAGTATTGCTAGAATTGGTAGAAGTCTTGGTGTCCATTTAATTCTTGCTACCCAAAAACCATCAGGAGTAGTTAATGATCAAATTTGGAGTAATAGTAAGTTTAGAGTATGTCTAAAAGTACAAGAGAAGAATGATAGTATGGAAATGCTTAAAAGACCAGAGGCTGCTGAAATTAAGAATGTTGGTAGATTCTATCTTCAAGTTGGTTATAATGAATTATTTATGTTAGGTCAATCAGCATGGGCTGGAGCTAAATATTATCCTTCTGATAAAGTTAAAAAGAATATTGATCATAGTGTTAATGTTATAGATGATATTGGTTATATTAGAAGAAGTATTGAGGCTGCTAGTAAAACTGAAGAGGCTCATGGTGAAGAAATTGCTAATATTCTTGGTAATATTATTGAGACCGCTAATAGATTAGGAGTTAGTTCCAATAGTTTATGGTTAGATAATATTCCTAGTGATATTTATATTGATAATATTGTTAATAAATATAATATTAGTTTTTATAAGAATATAATTGAAGCTATTATTGGTGAGTATGATGATCCTAGTAATCAGAGACAATTTGTTTTAAAGGTTAATTTAAATAATAATGGTAATACTATTATATTTGGTAGTGATGGTAATGATAGAGAAATGTGTCTTGATAGTATTATTTATAGTACTACTACTAGACATAGTACAAAAGAAATTAATTATTATATAATTGATTATGGTTCAGAAGCATTAAGAAAATTTAGTAATTTTCCTCATATTGGTGATATGGTATTTGCTAATGAAGAAGAGAAACTTAATAATTTAATGAAGATGATTAAGGATATTATTAAAGAGAGAAAGAAATTATTTATTTCTTATAGTGGTAACTATAATACTTATATTAGAGAAAGTAAAGAAGAACTTCCTTTGATTGGAGTTATTATTAATAACTATGATGCTTTCTATGAAGGAAATGTTAGTGTTGATGAGGAATTTGCTTCCCTTACTAGAGATGCTTTAAGATATGGTATATTCTTTATTATTACTGCTAGTGGTGATAACTCTATTAGAAGAAAGATTAAACAAAACTTTAATACAATACTTGCTTTAAGATTAAATGATGAAATGGCTTATAATTCAATATTTACTAAAATTAATAATCTTCCAAAGGATACTATTGGTAGAGGTTTATTTAAAACAGATAAGGTATATGAATTTCAAACTGCTGATATTATTGATACAACTAAAGAGAATGAGTATTTAGTTAATATTGGTAATAGGCTTAAAGAAATTAATAATTTTGTTGCTAGAAGAGTTCCAACACTTCCAGATATTATTACTCCTAATACAGTAAGTAAATATCTTAATGGTATTAATAGTGTTCCTATTGGTATATCTAAAAATAGTTTAGAAGTTGTTACTTATGATTTTACTACTTATCTTACAACTTTTATTCTTGGTAGTTCAGTAAGTAATACAATTAATTTTTCAAGATCTTTATTATATGAAATTGCTAGTATTAAAAATATTCAGTTAATATTAGTTGATATGAATAGTGACTTAATAGATTTAAGAGGTATGATTAGATATTATTTTAATGAAAATCCTAATAATATTATTGATTTACTTATTGATTATATTGATAAAATAAAAGATAAAAATATTAAAAGTGTTATTTATTTTCAAGACTTTAATAAGTTTAAGATTAAAGTTGATGATAAGAAGTTAGAAGATTTCGTTAAGAGTATTAAGTATCTAGAAAATATTAGTATTATAATCGCAGATGATTATAAGAAGATTAAGAAGAGTGAATATGATACTTGGTATCGTAATATGCAGAATGATACTGATGGTATTTGGATTGGTACAGGTTTATATGATCAAAATCTATTTAAATTAAGTAAACTTACAAAAGAGATGAGTAATACTTATAAGAATAATTTTGGCTATATTATTACTGATGGTAGAGCTGATCTTATTAAGACTATTGAGTTAGAAGAATATAGGGAACAGGGTGATAATGATGAATAAGGTACTTATTAAATTATATGTTCCTACTTTAGGTGAAAATTATGATATTTATATTCCAGTTAATGAAATGGTATGGAAAGTTAATAGACTTATTGTTAAGTTAATTAGTGATATGTCTAATGATAACTTTAGTATTGATAAGGATTATGCTTTAATTAATATTGATACTGGTATGATATATAATAATAATGATATTATTATTAATACTGATATTAGGAATGCTTCAAGGCTTTTATTAGTAGAAATATAGAACTCTTAATTGGGTTCTTTTTTCTTATGGTAACTGGTATTATTTTATATATATTTCATATATTTTACTAGGGTGATTGTATGCTTAAGAAGATGTCTATTAAAAAGATAATGGTATCTAGTACCGCTATTATATTGTTGTTAGTTATTTATTTGATACCAGATAATAAGAAAGATATTGATTTAAAGAATGATAAAATAGAGTATACTTATAATAATGTAGAGAGTACTATTTATTTAGTAGATAGTAATAATTATGTTGCTAGAACTTCTATTGCTACATGTAAATGTGATGGGGTTGATTTAGCTAAAGATTTAGTTAATGGCCTTATTATTGGTGGTAGTAAGAATAATATTATTCCTAATGGTTTTAGAAGTATATTACCTCCAGATGTTAGTATTTTGAATATAGAATTAAATAATAAAATATTAGTTATTGATTTTTCTAAAGAATTACTAGAAGTAAATGAAAAAGATGAAGAGAAGATGTTAGAGGCTATTATTTATACTTTAACTAGTATTGATGGTATTGATAAAGTTATTATTAAAGTAGAAGGAGAAGTACTAGATAAACTTCCTAATAGTAAGAATAATATCCCAACAGTATTAGATAGAAGTTATGGTATTAATAAGATATATGATTTATCTAGTTTAAATGATATTATGTCTTATACTACTTATTATATTAGTACTTATAATGATAATAAGTATTATGTTCCTGTTACTAAATATGTTAATGGTAAAGATAGTGATATTGTAAAAGTTATCATTAAAGAACTTGGTAGTAGTCCAATATATCAGACTAATCTAATGAGTTATTTAAATGCTAATACTACTTTAAATGATTATGAGTTAGTAGATAATAGCTTATCACTTAATTTTAATGAATTATTACTTAATGAAGTAGATAAAAAACATATATTAGAAGAGGTTATATATACAATAAGCTTATCAATGGATAATATATATAATGATCTAGAAAGTGTATCATTTTTAGTAAATAATGAAGAGATATATAAAGTTAATATTAATGATATTAAATAGCATAATTTAGAAAAAATTATGCTATTTTATTTGACTATTATATCAACAAATGGTATACTTTATATAGAGTATACGAGGTGAATATAATGGATAAAGTAGATAAGAAAATTAAAACTTATGGAATAATATTAGGAGTAATATTATTTGTTTTGTTAATAGCGGGTTTTACATATGCTAATCTTGCTTGGAATAGTAAAAGTATTGTAATATCTGGTAAAAGTAATTGTTTAGAAGTTGAATCAGTTAAAGGTGGTAATATTACAGGAGGTAACTTATTACTACAAGATGAAACTTCAATTATTAGTAATAATCAAATTACTATTAATAATGGAATGGTAATTACTAATGTAACCGCTAAAATAAAAAGTACTTGTTCTATTAGTGGTTATATGACTCTTAACCTTAATGTAACTAATTTATCTAGTGCTTTTACTAGTAGTGGTAATAGTACTGGTGCATTAAAGTATGTATTAACATCTTATGATCCTAGTACTTATAGTACGATAAGTACTACTGCTTTAAACGGTAAAACTTTTGATATTGTTAATACAGGTAGTATTACTAGTACTGGTAATATTAATTTGATTATGGAAATGCTTTCTACTACAGAGACTAAAGCTTATTTAATAATATTCTATATAGATGGTAATTTAGCAAGTAATGATGCTAGTAGCAACAGTGCTAATTTTAAATCTAATTTAGAGGCTATAGTTACACAAACATCAATATCGACAGAGGTTAAAGAAAAAACAAACGCTGCCGAATTTATAACTGGTTTATATAATAATAGTGAAAAGTTAAAAGTAACAAATAACAATATTACATATAATCAGGCATCATTAGTATCTCTAATGAATGATAGAAAAGGAAGTAGTAGTGTAGGAGCGGATGCCGGAAATATAAGATACTATGGAGCAAATCCAAATAACTATATATACTTTAACTGTTCTGATTATAAAAATCAATCATCAAGTACATGTGAATTATGGCGTATAATAGGAGTATTCGATGGTAAAGTAAAGATAATGAGAAATGAAATAATAGGTGAATATTCGTGGGATAATAAGAATACTTCAACAGGAGCAGAAAATAATAATGGTAAAAACGATTGGACCACAGCAAGATTAATGAAATTATTAAATCCAAGTGATTATTATACAATAGATAGTAATGATAGTGGAAATGGATTAAGTCTATACTGGAATGCAAGCAGTGGAATATGTTTTTCAGGGCAAAATAATGCCACAACGTCATGTGATTTTACAAATACAGGTTTAAAAAATGATACAACAAGAAAGTTGATAGCAGAAACAACATATACGATAAAAGGACATGATGATTCTGATATATATGTAAATACAATGTATGATAAAGAAAGAGTAAGTGGAACGGTATATACAGGAAGACCAACATCGTGGCCAGGAAAGATAGCTATACCTTATCCTTCTGATTATGGATATGCCGCCGAATTAAGTTTGTGTCAAACTTTAATTTATTATAATAATAGTACATGTCCAGCGAATAATTGGATGAAATCAATATTTACAGCAGATTATAACTGGTTATTGACCCCGCACTCCGGCGGTGCGCACCGTGCTTGGGCAATGTCTTCGTCGGGCGACGTCTACTACGACTATGCCTATAATGCGTCTGGGGTGGCGCCAGTCCTTTCTTTGATATCTGAACTAGATATCGGGTCAGGATCAGGTACGAGTAGTTCACCATATCAGTTATCTGTGTAACAGATGACTGATATGACAAGAGTGGTAGGAAAAACTTGTCAAAAAGAGGCCTCCGAGCGGGCATCGAACCGCTGGGGGCCAGGCAAGCGAAAGCTTGTCTTCATGAATACTAAGTAAAAGCGGCAGAAAGTTCTTTCAGTCATGAGTGGTAGTGAAGAGACGGTATACTTGGTATCCGCCTGCAAGCGGAAAATTAAAAATTGAAAAATGGATGGTTTATGTTATGGAAAAGAAAAGTTTTATTATAGGAATTATATTATTATTAGTTATTATGGTAGGTAGTACTTATGCTTTTTATAAATGGAATAGTAGAGATAATATGGATATTGATGTTAAAATAGAAGGTGCTACCGTTACATTTAATGGCGGTGATGATATTACTGGTACTTTGATACCTGTTAGTAAAAAAGAAGAGGGTATTAAGAAAGATATTAAAGTTAAGGCTAGTGCTGAAGGAGCTACTTTTAACTTATATATGAGTCTTACAACAATGACTGATAGATTAAAAGAAGAATCTTTTAAGTATGAAGTTTATTATAATGATAGTTCCTTAGTTAAGTCTGGTAATTTTGGTGAGTATAATTCTAGTACTAATCCTAATGGTATTAGTTATGCTCCTACTGGAGTAACTAAAATTACTTTAGTTAATGGTATGGATATTAGTACTAGTAGTACTGATAAGTATACGATATATTTATGGTTTGATGGTGAGAACTATGGTAATCCTGATACTATGCAAAACAATAAGGTATCATTTGATTTAACAGCAAGTGGTGAGAATGCTACATTAGCAGGTTAAAAAATATAATAAAAATCCTTAAGTTAATAAACTTAAGGATTTAATATTAATAAGTGGTGTCCTGGTGGAGATTCGAACTCCAGACCGATCGCTTAGAAGGCGATTGCTCTATCCAGCTGAGCTACCAAGACATCAGACAATATAAATTGTACACCAATTAAATAAAAAAATCAAGTGTATTTTTGAAAAAAATTGCTTTTTTTGTCTTTTTTAGTTATAATCTTATTAGAGAGGTATATAAATGATGAAAAAAATAATAAACATACTATATTTTTTACTTATGATATTTTTATTTTATTTTACTAAAGATAGTAATATGTTATTATTTACTATGAGCTTTAGTATGTTTATTATTTTTAGTAGTTTATTTTCTAGTACTAGTATTAAGGATAAAATAAATAAGTTTAATAATAATAAATATTATTATTCTAGTAAGAAGATATTTAAATATACTATTATATTTATATCTATTATTATATCTATATTAATGTTAATTAGTTATTTATTTAGTTTATTAATTAATATTAAGGGTATTTCTTTAGTTAATATTTGTATGTGTATCTATTTATATACTAATATTATTATAAAAATAGAAGGAGAGTATATTAATAATAAAATTATTAATATCTATAATATAATTAATATTATATTAGTATTTATTAGTATTATTCTATTATATAAAGTATTTCATTTTGACAATTATATTAATATTTGTATTTTATATTTAATAAATATAATTAACTTTATTTTCTTTAATATAATGTTTTACATATTTATTTTTAGAAAAAATAAATATGTAAAGAAAAGAGAAGAAAATAAAATTAATTATATTAAAGAAGTTAAAGATTGCTTAATTACTAATAAGATTAATACAATATTTAATATTATTAAAAGTTCTTATATTTATTTTTCAATAATTATATTATATTTTATATTAATTAATAAATATAATTATAGTTATGATACTATTGGTAATTATATTACTAATATATATTTATATGGAATAGGAGTTATTTATTTTATTTATAAAATTATTAATAATATTTATATTGATAGTTTTAATGAGTTAAAGAACAAGATAATTAATAAGAATGAATATAATATATATAATTTTATTAATAAAATAATTAATGTAATAATATCACTTATGGTATTATTAATAATTATATCTAAACCTATTAATAATATACTATTTAATGGTAGTACAATTAATATTATACTAGATGTTAGTTATTTATTATTCTTTTATATTTTTTATGAAGTTATTATTAATATTAATATGATATGTAATAAAGAGAAGAATGTTGTTATTATATTATTAATAGGTTTAGTTATTTCTTTAATTACTAGTATACCTATTATTAATAGTTCGTATAGAATGGGTTATAATTTAGTTAGTGGTTCAATTATGAGTATAATATTAGGAATAACTATTAGTACAATAATAGGTATAATCTTAATTAGAAATAAATTAAAGTTATCACTTCTTGATAACTTTAATAATATATTAAATATTATATATAGTAATATTATATATACATTAATATTAGTATTATTTACTTTTATTGTTAAAGTAGATATAGATAAGATATTTAATAGTGTATTAGTAATAATATTTTATATATTTATTAGTATAGTATTTTACATAATAAAGAAAAAATTAATTAATAAAAGAGTGCAATAATATTGCACTCTTTGTGTTTTTATGGTATCATTATTCTAGTAGGATAGTGAGGATGGATACTATGAAAAAAGATAAAGGTAAAACATATATGATTATAGGAATTATAATACTTGTATTAGCACTTATAGGTAGTACTTATGCTTATTATAGGTATGTATTTGCTAATGTAAATGTAGATACTATTACTAGGGGATTAGATTATTATATTACTTATGCTAAAGGTACAGATATTACTAATAAAGTATTAGAGCCTAGTACTGATTATACTGGAGGTAATAGTGTTACTGTTACTTTATATAAGAAAGATAATACTTATGATATATATGGACATATATATTTAAATGTTACTTCAATAGGTACTACTTTAAGTAATAGTTCAGCTTTAAGGTATGCAGTAACTGATGGCACTAATGTAGTAACTAAAGGTGATTTAAAAGGAGTAACTGCTAGTTCTAAAATACCACTTGCTGTTAATATACCACTTAATACAACAAGTACTGAATATACAGTATATTTATGGTTTAATGATAATATTTTAGAAGAAACTTCTTCAGAAGGGCAAACTATATCAGCATCTGTTAGTTGTGAAGCTTCAATGAAAAAGATAGATGATATTAATTATTCTAATATTGCCGCTTATATAATAAGTAATTTATATGTTAATTCAACTAAAACACCGGTACATTTAAATAATGTTACATATCAGTATGATACAACAAATAATCTAATGGCTGATACTGATGGTAATGTTAGGTACTATGGAAAATATCCTAATAATTATATATATTTTAATTGTTCTGATTATAATAATCAATCTTCAAGTACATGTGAAACATGGAGGATAATAGGAGTATTTGATGAAAATGTAAAGATAATGAGAGATAGTGTAATAGGTTCTTATTCATGGGATACAAGTGATAGTGGTATAAACGCTGGTGATGGAGTAAATGAATGGTCTCAGGCTGACTTAATGAAATTATTAAATAGTGGTTATGATAGTGAAAGTGTCGGAGGAAGTCTATATTGGAATGCTGGTAGTGGAACATGTTATAATAACGAAAATAATGCCACAACATCATGTGATTTTACAAGTACAGGACTAAAAAATAATACAACAAGAAATCTAATAGCAGAGACAACATACTATACAAGAGGACATTATAGTAGTAATATATATGTAGATGTAATATATGATAAAGAAAGAGTAAGTGGAACAGTATATAAAGGAGGACCATCATCGTGGACAGGCAAAGTAGCAATACCATATCCAAGTGATTATGGTTATGCCGCCGACTTAAGTTTGTGTCAAAGAACATTGGGGCTTTACAAATATGAATGTGCAGAAGAAAACTGGATGAATAAGATAGTAGCGCCAAGTTATGGATGGCTATTGACCCCAAGCGCCAACGATGCGGACTATGCATGGCATGTTTATGTGTCGGGCGATGTCCGCATCAACAGCGGCAATGTCTATCATGCGAGCGGGGTGGCACCAGTCCTTTCTCTGACATCTGAACTAGGTATCGGGTCAGGATCAGGTACAAGTAGCGATCCTTATCAACTAGCTATATAAATTGTAATAAAATAAAAAGAAATAAGAAGGTGAATAACTAATGGGGAATATAACTAATTATTATATTAAAAATAGAAATAATTTGATTAGTAATAGAGAGAGTTATATTACTGGTAATAAGTTTAGGATTAGTGTACTTAGTCCTAGACTTATTAGAATTGAATATAATGATAAAGGTTTATTTGAAGATAGGGCTACCTCTTTAGTTATTAATAGATTATTTCCAAAATTTAATTATTCTATTGTAGAAAGTGAGACTATGATAGAGGTTAATACTGGAATATTTACTTTAACTTATGTTAAAGATAGTCCTATTAAGAGTAATGTTTTATCTAGTAATATTAAAGCAGTTTTAAATGGTACTGATATTGAATGGCAATTTAATAATCCAGAAGCTAAGAATTTAAGGGGTATTAATTATTCTATTGATAGTATTAAGGATAAGATTGTATTAGATAAAGGATTATATTCTTTAGATGGATTTTGTGTATTAGATGATAGTACTTCTTTAGTACTTGATGATAATGATACTTTTATAGAAAGAGATAAGAATATTAAAGATATATATTTATTTATGTATGGTAAAGATTTTGATGGTTGTATGGATGATTATTTTAAATTAACTGGATATCCTAGTTTAATTCCTAGATATGCTTTAGGAGCTTGGTGGTATAAGAATGAGAATTATAATGAGAGTAATATTGAAGAGTTAATTAGTAGATTTAATCATGATAATATTCCTATATCAATTCTTTTACTAGGAGATCATTGGCATAATAAGAATGATGGTTATACTCCTAGTATTAGTATGAAGAATGTTAGTGAATATTTAAATAGAAATAATATTAAACTTGGTGTTACTGTTAATCCTGATTTTTTAATTACTAATAATAGTAATGATTATAAACTTATTGGTAATTATATTAATAATAGTATTAAGTTTATTCCTTTTAGTAATGAAAAGATAGGTTTATACTTTAATGTTTTAATTAATAATTTAGAAGCTAATGGAGTTAGTTTATTTAGTATTGATTATAATAATCCTTTAGATAGAATGAATTTATGGAAGATAGATCATTATCATTATGGTAAGATGGTTATTTCTGGTAAGAGAGGACTTATATTATCTAGAAATAGTGGTATTGCTAGTCATCGTTATCCTATTATATGGAGTGGTAAGACTTTAGTTAATTGGAGAACTTTTAACTTACTTCCTAGATATAATCTTCAAGGATATAATATGGGAATATCATTTATTGCTCATCCGATAGGAGGCTATTCTGGTGGTATAGAAGAAGATGAATTATATTTAAGATATATGCAGTTTGCTTGTTTTAGTCCAATATTTTTACTAGCTAGTGAGGGTGGTAAATATTATAAGAGAGAGCCTTGGAAATGGAGTCCTAATATTGAGAGTAGTATTATCTTTTATATGAATTTAAGATATAAACTAATTCCATATATTTATAGTGAGAGTTATAATTATCATACTACTGGTAAAGGTATTATAAAACCATTTTACTTTGATTATCCTAAAATATTAGATGAACCTAATTATAAAAATCAATATTTCTTTGGAAGAGAGTTCTTTGTATCACCAATTACTGAGAGAAAGAATATTTCTATTAATAGAGTTATTAAGAAGGTATTTGTACCAGATGGTATTTGGTTTGATTTCTTACAAGGAAAGAAGTATGTAGGTGGTAAATATTATAATAACTTTTATAGAGATGAAGATTATCCAGTATTTGTAAAAGCTGGTAGTATTATTCCTACTAGTGATGATATTAAAGAAAATATTCCTAATAGTTTAGAATTATATATATATCCTCTTGATAGCGGTGAATATAGTTTATATGAAGATGATGGTAGTACTTATAATTTTGAACATGGTATGTATATGATTACGAAGTTTAATTATTATTATGAAGAAAATAACTATAATTTTAGTATTAAGAGAGTAGATGGAAGAAATCTTCTTAGTAAGAGAAACTATGTTTTAAGATTTAAAAATATTAAGAATATTAATGAGATTAATATTAGTGATACTTCTATTAAATATGAATGCTTATATGATAAAGATGATTTTATTGTTAAGTTATATGATGTTATGATAGGTAGAGATATTAATGTTAATATTAAAGGTATTGATACTATTGTTAGTTCAGTTGTACTAGTTAATGAAGAAATTAAAGAAATTTTATATGATATGAGTATTAATACTAATTTAAAAGAAGAATTAGATAAGATATTATTTAGTGATATTGAAATTAGAAAAAAGAGAATACAAATTAGAAAATTAAAGAGAAAGGGATTAGAAAATAAATATATTAAAATATTTATTAATTTACTTGAGTATATTCAAAAAATATAGTATAATACATAGATATATGGAGGTAATAGGATGAAAGAAATACTAAATATAATGTTAGAATACATAATTTCTTATGCTTTGGTTTTTCTTCTCTATTATCTTCTTTTTATTAGAAAGAAAACTAAATATAATAAGAATAAAGTACCAGTTGAATATTATTATGTAATTAGTTTATATGGACTGAAAGAAAAAGATATTGATTATAAAAAATTTATGTATATGACTTTATTTGTGAATACATTTATTATAGTAACTACTTATATAATAGTATTTAAATTATTAGATAATTGGATATGGATGGTTATTTGTGGTATTGTTATTATTATATTATTAATAGTTATTTGTTATGGTATAATTGGTAGATATTATCAAAAGAAACAGAAGATAGAGAGAAGGAAATAATATGTATAATTTTAAAAAGATAGAAAGAAAATGGCAAGAATATTGGGATAATAATGAAAGTTTTAAAGCTATTACTGGTAGTGATAAGAAACCTTACTATATATTAGTAGAGTTTCCTTATCCATCTGGTAGTGGCTTACATGTTGGTCATGTTAGAAGTTATACTGCTCAAGATGCTCTTGCTAGAATGAAGAGAAGAGAAGGATATAATGTTTTATATCCAATGGGATGGGATGCATTTGGAGCACCAGCAGAACAATATGCTATTAAGAATCATATTCATCCTAAAGATGCCGTAAAAGAGAATATTAAAACATTTAAAGGACAAATGAAAAAACTTGGATTTTCATTTGATTGGAGTAGAGAGTTTTCTACTACTGATCCAGAGTATTATAAATGGACACAATGGCAATTCTTACAATTTTATAAACATGGTATGGCTTATAAAGCAACAATACCAGTAAATTGGTGTCCTAATTGTAAGACTGTTTTATCTAATGAAGATGCCGCTGGTGGTGTTTGTGAGAGATGTGGTGAAGCAGTAGTTCAAAAAGAAAAATCACAATGGATGCTTAAAATGAGTGAATATGCTGAAGATTTACTTACAGGACTTGATGATACCAATTTTAAAGAAAGAGTTAAACTTGGTCAAATAAACTGGATAGGTAAGTCTACTGGTGTTGAGTTAGATGTTAATATTGTTGGTGGTGGATCATTTTCAGTATTTACCACTTGTATTGAAACAGTATATGGTATTACTTTCTTTGTTATTGCTCCAGATGGAAAACTAATTAAAGAATTAATGCCTAGAGTGGAAAATAAAGAAGAAGTAAATGAGTATATTAAAGAAACATCTAAAAAGTCTAGTATGGATCGTACTGAACTTAATAAAGGTAAGACTGGTGTAGAAATTAAAGGCATTAAAGCTATTAATCCTATTAATGGTAAAGAAGTTCCAATCTTTCTAGGAGACTTTGTATTAGGAGACTATGGTACTGGTGCTGTTATGGCTGTACCAAGTCATGATCAAAGAGATTTTGAATATGCTAAAGAACATAATCTAGAAATGGTTGAAGTAATATCTGGTGGGAATACTAGTGAAAAAGCCTTTGAAAAACATGATTATCTAGGTAAAGGATGTAAACTTATTAATTCAGAAGAGTTTACTGGTATGACCGTAGAAGAAGCTAAAGAAGCTATTACTGATAAATTAGAAAAAGAAGGCATTGCTAGAAGAGTTAATAATTATAAAATGAGAGATTGGATTTTCTCAAGACAAAGATTCTGGGGAGAACCTATTCCAATGATTTATTGTGATAAATGTGGATGGGTACCAATGGATGAAAAAAATTTGCCTTTATTACTTCCTGATGTAGCAGAATATGAGCCTACTGATACTGGAGAATCTCCTCTTGCTAAGATAGACAGCTTTGTTAATACTACATGTCCTCATTGTGGTGGTCCTGCTAAAAGAGAAACTGATACTATGCCTAACTGGGCCGGTTCTTCTTGGTATTTCTTAAGATTTATGGATCCACATAACGATAAAGAGTTTGCTAGTATGGATGCTATGAAATATTGGAATAGAGTAGACTGGTATAATGGTGGAATGGAACATACAGCTAGACACTTACTATATGCAAGATTTTGGGTCCAAATGTTATATAATTTTGGATTAGTTCCTAAAAAAGAAATGATTTGGACAAGAGTAAGTCATGGCATGGTACTAGGAGATAATAACGAAAAAATGAGTAAAAGTAAAGGAAATGTTATTAATCCAGATGATATCGTAAATGACTATGGAGCAGATACTTTAAGAGTTTATGAGATGTTTATGGGAGATTACGAGCAAGATGCCCCATGGAGTACTGATTCATTAAAAGGATGCAAAAGATTTATTGATAGAGTAATTAGATTAAAAGATAAAGTAACTAATGAAGAAGAATATTCTAAAGACTTAGAAGTAATTATTAATAAAAGTATTAAGAAAGTAGGCTATGATTTAACTAATATGGCTTATAATACTGCTGTTAGTACACTTATGATTTTAGTTAATGCTTATGATGAAAAAGAGACTATTACAAAAGGAGATTACAAAGTATTATTAGACTTACTTAATCCAATAGCCCCTCATATTACTGAAGAGTTAAATGAAAGCTTAGGATACACTCCTATTTGTGATAGAGTATGGCCTAGTTATGATGAAGATAAAACTATCGATAATGAAATAGATATAGCAGTCCAAGTTAATGGTAAGGTAAGAGACACTATTAGAATTAAAAAAGATTCATCTAAAGAAGAACTAGAAGAACTAGCTATGAATAGTGAAGTTATCAAAAAATGGTTAGAAGGAAAAGAAATTATTAAAGTAATTTCTGTACCTAATAGAATTGTTAATATTGTAATAAAATAACCTTAATTGGTTATTTTATTTTTGCCAAAATGTAAAATGGCTATTTATAAAGGTGATATTAAAAAGAAAAAATATGTTACAAAAGACAATAGTATTAGAGGTAATTCTCTTTTGTTTTCTATTGATATGATGGTGATTTTATGATAAAATTAGGTAAAGGAGATTATCTATGAAGTGTATTTTAATGAATAAATATAAGAAAGTATTACTAGCGGAATACGATTCTGCTATTGGTGTATTTACTGAAGTTTATAATGTATTTAATATTGATTATGCTCCATATATTCTGAAGACTTCTTATGATAGTAATGAAGTAAATAATTTACTTTTCAGAAAATGTTTAAACGAATGGTTCAAAGGTAGGGGAATACCTTCATGGAGAGATAAATTAGATTTATTGTTACATAAATTGAATATTAATGCCCCATGTGAACTTTTAGATAAAGCATTTGGTTTATCTTTATCTGATCAATATTGGCTTGTACATCAAGGTAGTAATATTAATTATGATAATATTAATTTTTTTGATAATGAATTTGATTATGTTTTATTTACGGAGGCATCGCTATCAAAGAATAGTAATGTTATTCAAAGCGTAGATGTACTCAAAACTCCTAATAATACTACTGATGGGATGCTTAAGAAAGCTTGGATTATTGAAAATAAAACTAGATATTTATTAAAAAGTGGTTATAAAAATGAAACATTACAACCATTTAATGAGGTATTAGCAAGTGAAATATGTAAGAGATTAGGTTTTGATGGAACAAAATATACTATAGATATTTATAAAGATGTGATTGTATCTAAATGTCCATGTTTTATTAATAAAGATACCGAACTAGTTACTTGTCATCAAATAATGAATGGTATCAAGAAACATAATGATATAGAAGATTATGAAGAATATATTAAGAAACTAGAAGAAAATGGAATATTAGATGCTAGAATTAAGATAGAAAATATGTATATTTTAGATTATTTAATTATGAATGAAGATAGACATCTTAATAACTTTGGTATCATAAGAGATGTTAATACACTTAAATGGATTGATGTTGCTCCGATATTTGATAGTGGACAAAGTCTTAATATGAAATATTATGATGATGAAGAAATACACATTTCAAATGAGGGAAGATTATTTTATGAAATTAAACCCTTTGATGAGATAATTAAAGTAGTTAAAGATATAAATAGAATTGATATTAACAAATTAAATGATCTTCCAGAATGGTTTGATGATTTATTACATAAATATCAAAACTTAACGGGATATTCTGATACTAGAATTAATAAGTTGTGTATTTTACTCAATAGACAAATTAATAAGTTAAAGATGATGAAAGGTGATACAAATGGAAATATTAAATAGAAAAGCAAGATATGACTATGAAATTGAGGATACTTATGAAGCAGGTAT
>OIYV01000477.1_pt1 | contig 23060 bp, 11 predicted proteins | sample 1588251 | NCBI WGS metagenome assembly OIYV01 (sample SAMN03283282) | human gut metagenome | biome: human-associated habitat; material: feces | host: Homo sapiens | place: Peru | collected 2012
GTGATCGCCAAAGACATACCCGCCGGACACGGCAAATGCCATATTTATCACTATTCCTTTTTTGTCCATTTCCGGAATCATATCAAGCGTCGGAATGCTGTTAATTGATGACGTAATTATTCCCATTACTGAAGTATTGTTTATTCCTGCATTTTTCCCGATTTTGGACAGCGGTTTTTCCAAAATTTTCGAAACAGCATACATCATCGGAAACACTCCGGTTAAAACAGCGGTAATACTTAGTACTGTCTGAAAGCTTTCATCAAGTGAAACGGTATACGGAACATTGATTTTAGTGAGATAACTGAAAAATGCAATTCCAAGCCCCAAAGTTATAAGCACTAGCAAGACAGCGCCAATAACACTGAAAACTTTTACGGTGCCGTCCGGCGCTTTCCAAAGTCCTATGCACGTTAAGCCCGCAATTATCATTATCGGCGCTAAATTCAGCACTGTCTCTGTAAATGGCATTGAAAGCATTACCGCTGAAAGAATAAGCCCTAAAGGAATTGTTATTACACCGCATAATATTCCCAAAATAACTTCTTTATGGTACTTCTTGGGTGCTGTTTTAAGCGCAAAAGGAATTGTAAAAGATGTGGTAAGCCCCACCATCGAACACGCTACCAGACCGTTATACGCTCCCCATTTCTCTGAAACGCAAAATTCTTTTGCAATGCTTGCGCCGCCACCATCATTTGAAAATAACAGGGCAACAAAAGCAGACGGGTCAAAGTGGAAAAAATTTGCAACAGGAATTGCAACCGGCAAAAGAAATTTTGCGATTGCCGGTGATAGAGTAATCATCCCAACCATTGCAAGTGTCAGCATTCCCGATGAAAGAATACCGCGCTCAAATTCTTTCCCCAGTCCAAAATGGTCCCCTGTTATTTTATCCAATGCTCCCAATGCTGCAAATGCAGCAAAAATATACGATAATATTTCCATTCTTTTCTCCTGTCATATGTATTTTTTATTTAACATCGTGCATTTTACTGCTGTAAAATATTTGTCAGCGCCTCTGCCAGTTTTTCCGCAACCACTCTATGTCCACCGCGCTGCGGATGAAGCGGCTCTTTCGGTATCCAGCCATTTGTGTCAATAAAGATTATATCTGCTTTGCTTTCACTGTTATAAGCTATTATCAGTTTTTCCAATGCTTCTGTATGTGCCCCGCACAGAGCTGCCATTGCTATAATCTTTGAATTTGGATGAACACATCTTATTGTATCAAGCAGCTTCCTGTATCCGCGGCAATAAATATCTTTTGTTGCATCTGCATCATTTGCACCGTGATTTATAATCACATAGTCAGGGTCGGGATAATTGATAGGTGAATTTCCAAAATTGTACGGATATGCCGCCTGCGCTTTAGGAACGCCGCCGTTTCCGTCATGTGTAACCCCGACTGCTCCATACCCCATAATAATCGGTCGAAAATTAAGTTTCTCTGCCGTAAGCCAGGAATAGGACGCGCAGATATCGTTTCTGTAAAGGCGGTCTAATGCCTCAATACCATCCGTACGATACTTTTCATCAAGCGAAACTCCTTCAGTAATTGAATCGCCCACAAATTCGATTGTTTTACGTTCGTCTGCAGGCATCGGAATAATGCTGTCAGCTTCGACACCGCGCAAACGCACACACGAGACGATAGGGGTATACCACCTTTGCAGCAACTCGTTGGCACACTTTACAATTACACATACGGTATGTATACCGCCTTGTGCTGTCTGTACACGAATATAGGGCATAACCACGCTCTCTATTTTAGCGCCGCCATCTACGCATATCCATAAGTGTGGCACCCCTACACTTTGTGAGATTACATCAAATCTCAGTACCGTATACTCTCCCTCAAAAGCAAACTCAAAATACGCCCCTACGGCAGTTGTGGTTATGCAGCCTTCTTTATTACCGCATTGATCTTTTTCCTCTCCCCAACGACCAGTATAGCGAATCCTTTGGTCATCATAGTTAAAAAACATAATCTGCCTCCATATTATTTATCAAATTCCACACTTTCAAGCTCGCACGGGGCTATGTCTTTTTCCCATACCCTTTCATTGTAAATAACATTAGCCTTTTGTTCAATATTCATATCGGTATTCAGCAGGTAAACCTTGTATCTCTTCTCATCTTCGTAAACTGCAAAACGCACTTTATCGTTTGAGATCACCTTTATATCGCTGTTTCTGTGTGTTGCAGCCAAAATTGCTTTTATAACAATCTTATAAAGCGGATATATCCCCGCGGCGCCCGGATAATCATCACTGCACATAAACAGAACATTACCTTTTCCGTATTTATTTTCTGCTAATACGCAGCCACCGTTTAAATAGTCATCTTTGGTTGACAGGAAGTCCTGCCCGAGAAAAATTGCTTTTTTGCAGCCTTTTTCTTCAATTTCAGCGTACGAAGTATAGCCTTCAGACCCAATCGGATCTATCCAGTCTTTTTTATAGTCTGCCGTGCCGGGATAATGTACCCCTTTGGCTATGCTCTCTCTTGCAAATTTATAACTTTTGTTCGAACGGTATTTTTTGCCTGTAAGATTACATCCCAAAAAATCCTCAAGGCTTCCGCTATGAATGTAAGGACTGTCAACCGTGCGCTCACTTCCGGTTTTCATATGAGCGGCAGTTATTAAAAGATTTCCCCCGTGTTTAACGTAAGATTTCAGATTTTCGTATATTACCTCTGTCATAGTGTTCCAACCGGCAAAAATCAGCCATTCGTACTGCTGCATTACCGCTTGAGGCGCTTCTGCGGATATCACGTCATATATACCGTATCCCGGTGCGGCGCTGTAATCATAATCCCCGTAATTTATCGGATTGTGCCAGTCACAGCTTCTGTAAACCTCGTCTAAGATATGCCAGCTGTGCTCGGCAGGCGCTCTGTCCCACTCTTCACGGCCGCACTGCCCCCATACGGGTGCAATTACCCCGCCGTACGACACGCTGTTACCGCTATATCCGTCGAGATTGCCGCTTACAAACGCTACCTTTACTTTAGGTCCTTTAGCCAATCGTTTATCTTGCTGAATAAAATTATCAAAATTCTCAATTTCTTTTCTCACATTGCGGCAATACGGGCTATTCTCGCCGCCGGTTACACCGTAGGAATTTACCTTTTCATACCCGCTTTCAATAAATATGTAATTTGCCCCATGCATATATGCCGCTCTGTATATAAGGTGAAGTCTTTTGTCTTTAAGCGGATCTTCGTGCCGTACGCCGCCGTACCATTCGTGCGCTATGTAGCCGCCGAACTCTTCCTTATTGTAAGATCGCGATGCCCCGCGTGCAAAAGAAAGTATATGTTCCGGATTTCCCAAAAGCAATTCCGGATAGAGTATGTCCACGCCGGCTTCAAGGCTGTATTTCATCATTGTGTGCGACTCTACATTGCCTATTTTTTCAATTCCGACATTTCTGCTTGTTTTGACATATTTTTTTATATCTCTGATAAAGGTATCCTTCGCCTCTTGCATGTTATTGAATTGTACATTCATTTCTCCGTGCCTGTCATAAACGTCGCGCGATAATCCGTTCCCCAATTCCCCTAAAGAATCGCCGATAAAATATTCTCCCGCTATCTCGTACATTTTTTTCACTATTGATTCTGTCAGGCAGCTTGAAAATTCTCCATCATTGTCGTTTATTGAATACAAAAAACAAAAATATATTTTATTATCCCTGAAAAATTCTGCCCAGCGGCAATACTGTTCAAGCGTGGCATCCATTCTGCTTTCTCTGAAAAGCAATCTTATCATTGCAAGCTTGCAGCTTTTGCCGTATTTTTTTACATCATCAATAAGATTTTCCGGCGCCATGCCGTGTTCCCCGTAATGAAGTCCAATACATACAAAGCTTTTATCTTTCATTATGCCCTCCGCTTTCTTCAAATGTCTTGTAATACTGTGTTGCCATAAGTGTAAATGCCCCTGTGCCGTGCAAATCGTTATCCTTTATCGGGCGGCTTATGTAATAGTCATAATCTCCGACGCCGGTTCCCATGCAAACATTTTTTACAAATACATCATCGTTTTCTTCACCGATATATTCTCTAATTATTGTATTGTAAGCTTTCTTTGCGGCGTCTGTATATTTTTTATCATCAAGTACGCCCATTTGTATCAGCTTGCAGATACCAAATGTAAAAAGGCAGGTGCATGAACTTTCCTTCCAATTATCTTTTTTGTTGCCTTTGTCAACAACTTGGTACCACATACCGTCTTCCTTGTCTTGGAATTCGACAAGACATTTCGCCAGGCTTACGGCATAGTCTGTTATTTCTTCTTTAAATCTGCCCTCCGGCAAAATCTGTGCAACAAGCGCCGAAGTTGCCATATACCAACCGAGCGCCCTGCCCCAAACCTCCGGCGAGCGTCCTGTCTCTTTATCTGCCCAGTCCGCCTTTATGCTCGCGTCCCATGCATGATATAAAAGACCCGTCTTTGTATCGCGGTTATGCTCCCACAAAAGCTTAAACTGTCTTTGAGCCATGTTTAAAAACCGCACGTCACCGCTGTATATTCCGTAGCGTGTAAGAAACAGCGATGCCATATACACACTGTCAAGCCACATTTGGTTTGGGGTATCGGGCAGGTGCCAAAAACCGCCTGAAGAATTTACTTTCCAATCGAAAAATTTTTCTGCCGTCTTTTTAAGCGCTTTTTCGTATGACGGAAAGTTTTTGGTTTCTGCATACCTTATCAAAAGATTTGTCGCCTGAACTGCGTCCACGCTTCCTTCCTGCCGGTTTTTAATATTTCCGTCTTCTTCTATAAACGGATTTACCCAATTAAAAATATAGTTGTCATACTTTTTTTCACCGCAGAGAAGATATACCTCCTCCATTCCGTGAAGAAATACCCCCGCGTGGTAATGAAAAGGACCAACCGGCGGCAATTCCCCGTTTGGAAATTGCCGCATAATTGTGTCGCAGCATTTTTTTGCATAATCCAAGCTGTTCATAAAATGTCTCCTCAATCAAATAAGCCTTTTTTTATAGCCTTATAAAGCATACACGCGGTTTCTGCACGGGTGGCTTTTTCTTTCGGAGCAAATGTCCCGTCGCCCATACCGTTTATTACGCCGCTGTCCTGCAGTGTATAAATTGCTTTTTGTGCATAATCCGAAATTTCACCGTCATCCGCAAATTTGCTGCTTGGTTCAATACCTTCAATTTTTGCAGCGCGGAAAATTAAAACAGCCATATCTTCTCTCGATATTTCATCGCCTATGCCGACAGAACCGTCATCATAGCCGTTTAATAAACCGTTTGCCTTCGCAGTATTTACGTACGGGGCATACCAGCTTCCCTTTTCCACGTCGGTAAAGGTGTCCTCTGCGCCTCGTACCGAAATACCTTTGGAAAGTATTAAAAGCTTTATAAATTCTTCTCTTAACACAGGTCTTTCCGGCTCAATTTTATTTTTTTCCACACCGTTCATAATACCTCTGTCAACAAGATATTTTATTTCGTTATATGCCCAATATTTTTTTGAAACATCGGTAAATTCCGACTTTTCCGTATTTTTATCATCCGGCTGATTGATATCCACACCTGTATCTGCTTTTGTTTGCGCCCCTGTTGTAATTTTAATGCTCGACCCGCTTCCACCGGGGGACGAGCCCGACGCCGGTTTACCGGAAGTTTTGTTTCCTGCAACAGTGACCTCTTGTGTAACGGTACTTGTGCCTTCGCCCCTGGTTGCCGTTATCGTAATGATGACTGTTCGGTCAATGCTTGTGCGCGTTATAACCCCGCTGTTTGAAACTATTGATACATCTGAACTTGTTATTGTAATGTCAGAGCCGTTCTCTCCCTTTGAAGGGAACTGCATATTCTTGTCAAGGCTTGACAGCATATACTTTTCCTTCAGCGTATTCAGTGTCCAAAGCGCGTCGGCAACTGCGGCGTCCACATCTGAAAGCACAGGCTTGTTATTCTTTGTGCAATGCAGCGTATAGGTTTTTCTGTATACCGTTGAATCATTTGTAATTTCAAGTGTCCACATTATATCCTTTTCGCCTGAACTTAACGTAAACCTTCCGGCTTGGTCAATCACCGATGAATCGCTTGACGTATAGGAAATAATATAGCCCTTCTGCCAGATGTCCGGCAAATTTAAATCGCCTGTTATCGCGTTTATATCATTTGACGACAGGAACTCGCGCTCCCACGTTCTTGCCAAATTAAGCTGCTCCTCCGTATACACAAGTTTTTGTGTCATTTTAAGATTATCTATAAGCGCAACTTTGTTTTTTCCTATATTAAATCTAAACATTCTCATTGTTTTTTCGCTTGATTCATTATCGTAATTTACATAATTCAGCCCATCGGTCGAATCATACGGTGTGCCGTCGGGAAGTGTGACCTTTCCGTTTTGGGTTATCTGCTCTCCGTTTAAATAAGCGTGGAATTTTTTCTTTGCAACATTTACCTCCACATCAACGCGGTTCCAATCGTTAAGCTTTATATATTGCTCAGCCCCGGGAAGAAGGTATCCGTATGTAGTTATACTATTATTTGTTAACGACAAAGATATTTGTGTGTGTGTCGCAGATCTTGCCTCAAATCCAAGATCCCTATATGCACCGTCGTTCAAAAACACATCAAATCCCATATTTACTATTCCGTTTAGTGACGTTCTCGACTCACACACTACATATGCTGTTCCGCTTTCGTTATTGCCGAGCCTGTCATAAACAAAAACCTTGTTTTCACTGTTTATAGGATCTTTGCCTCCGTATATGCTTGTCATCGACGGCGACCAGTCCCAATAGGCACCGTCCGTGTCTTTATTATCATCGGTCCAGCCTTCAAAATCTTCATCAATCTGCGTCTTTGTAAATTCCATATATTCCTGTTCAAGAATTCGCAAATAAAAAGTTTTTTCAAGCGTCAAATCTCCGTAAGAAAGCTGTGCGGTAAGTGTTACAGGCACATTGCTTGTACCCCATTCAGGGCGTATAACGCTGCCTTGCGTTCCTTCTATTGTCAGATAACTGCTGTCAGACCTCCAGCTAACGCCGCATCCACGCCAAGATGCCGGGAGATTTAAGTTCTGTTTAACCGCATCTACATCTTCATTACTTATTTTTGAAAACAGCAGGCTGTTTTTTGCACCTTCTATAAGCTGGTTATCCGTTTCATAAGGCAAAACAGTAAATGTAATTGGCGAAGCGGTTTTTTCTATAAAGTTTTTCTTTACCTTCGCGGTAAGCGTTATTTCAACCGAAGCACTCCCTTTTGCCGGCCGAATAACCTCTCCCTCTGGCGTAACTACATTTTCGTCCGAGCTTGACCAAACAACAGAAACACCGTTATCAAGCTTCTTCGGCAAGGATAGGTTCAATGTTACACTGTCTTTGCCTTCATTGCTTATTTTATCGAAGGTAATTTCCTGCATAGCGGCATCTACCGTTTCCTCATCGGAAATATCTTTCAGTACTGTCACACTATAGCTTTTTGAATCATTTGCACTGCCGTTTAAAGCCGTTAAAGTAATATTAAACGTAACATCACTTTCGTTATAAAACGGACGGTAAACTACGGCCTTTCCGCCATTTATTACAATAGCCGGATTCCCCGATTCCCATATAAACTTTGTACCGTAAAGCTGCCCCGTTGTCGGAAGGTTAAAGCTTTTTGTTATCTTATCCCATCCGGTTGTATCTATCGCTGCAATGTCCGCTTCAATCATTTTTTCTTCTGACAGAAGAACTGTAAAATTATACACTTTTGTATCTGACACGCCGTCATATTCAAACGTTGCCATAAGGGTAACATCGTAATTCTTATCGCCGCGTGAAACGGTTCCGTCAGCGCTTATAATGCCGGTCGGCGACGTATCCCATTCTATCTTTACATCCTCTCCGACTTTCGCGGGAAAGTAAAGGTTTTTTGTTATTCTTGTCCGCTCTTCGTCGGTTAAGGTTTCATAGGTTACCTCAGACATAGCCGCATCAAGCACATCCCGCGGATTTGGTTTTGCCGTAACATAGTATACAATTGTTTTGGAGATTGTTTCTTCATTAAGCGTTAAAGCTGCGGTAAGGCTTACCTCTGCCTTCCCGTTTTCAATACGCGGGTCATCATAAGGCGGGCGCGTTACTGCCCCTTCATTGCTTATAATATCCTGTTCGCTTGATGACCAAGTAACGCTTATTCCGGATGTTCCCGAAGGCAGGCTTTTAAGATTTTTTGTAATCGCGGTTTTATTCTCATCTGTAAAAGCATCCTCGTAAATATAAATTTGCGCAAAATCTTCAAGCTTTGTTCGGTCGCTTGCCCCGTCGTTTTCAAGAACGGTAATGTCAAATTTTAATTCCTTATATGCATCTTTTTTATCGTCATTGTATACCTTTGCTGTAAGCGTTACATCCCGCGGGAAGCTTTTTCGCACTACCGTTCCGTCGGTTTTTACAAAATTTTCATCGCTGCTTTCCCATACAACCGGGTAATCTTTCCCTCCGTACGCAAACGAATCTATAAGATTAAGATTTTCCTTGATTCTGTCTTTTGTCTGTCCGTTTGATATATCGTCAAAGCTAATCGAACCTGCCACAAGCGAAAGCTCGTCGGAAAAATCACTGTAAAGGCAAACATCATCCACATACATTTTTCCTACAGACGTTCCTAAATTTATACTGATGACGTCAAGTCCTCCGTTTTCGGAAGGAATAAAGCCGGCATCAAGTCCCTCTGCGCTGTATCCGCCGCTCGAAACAATCCTGTCGTTCACCCATAGGGTAAGCTTTCCGTCATAGGAGAGCAGCAGCCGTAAAGTGTTCCATTCGTAGCTTTTTACAATATTTTCGTCTCTAATCATTTTTTGATTGGTGCGGTTATAAACGCTTGCAGCTTCCGGACTGAAATAACATTCTGTTCTCGCCGAGCCGTCATAGCGATGCCTTATCGTAAATTCGGGTTTCCCGCCGTCATTTACAAAAAGGAAGCGAAAATCCATAATTATATCTGCCTGATAATCCTGAGAGTTTTCAGCTACAGCGCTCAGCCTGATGCCCTTTTCATTATAATCGCTCGAACCTGTTGCCGTTGTCCTGTCAAAGCACAAAACTTTGTTCTCTGAATTTTTAGGGTCCTTTTGATATGTATGAGTAATACCTCCGCCATTTCTGCCTTGGGTCCATCCGGTAAGATCACCGCCGATTTTTCCGTTTTCAAAATCATCTTTAAAAAGAGGCTTAAACGATGTTTTTACTTCAAGTGCAAAAGCGGTCGGCACTGTCATAATCACAAGCAGTATGCTCATAAATAAAGCAATAAATCTTTTCATACCAATGCTCTCCTTTAATCTTCTATAATAATCACTTCTCTGAGATTTCCGTAACGGGCACGCATAAACACCTTTGTGTGTTCCGTTAAGTTTTCAGCTTGTACTTTTTTCATTTCCTTTGACCCGCGTGAATACGTATAAACCGTTGTTCCGGTGTGAGCTTCAAAGACACAGCTGTCTTTTTCAAATCTGATAATTGGGTAATCAATCCTTGAAATATTACTGTAGCCAAACTGAATTCTTGCATCGTCAAGCCGGCTTCCCGTATAATCATATGACATAAATTCATCTGCACTGTAATTATTCATATCAAAGAGGACGGTGTACAGCACCATTGTAACATCGTCGTCAGCCGTTTCGGCAAACATTTTCTTTTGTTCATTTGTTGTATATTGAATTACAACACCCGGGCGAATGTCCGAAGAATTTTGCGATAAGGTATCTGAAAGCAGCGTTCTTACAAGCTTTTTATCCTGCCACCCTTCAACAACCTTATACTCCGTGCCGTTTTCAGAGGTAATATTGTATGTTTTTGTTACATACATAACCGGTGAATTTACATAATCAAGATAATATATTGAACCCGACGCAAGTACTCGTCCTGTTGATGTGTCGGAACAATATATTGCGTTTATTCTCCCGTCATCCTCTATATCCCACAGCTCCATAACAAGCGAGTCATTTCCGGAGAAATAGTCAACGCACGGGCCGCTTGAAATTGCAGCAATATTTTTTCCGTTTTGCGGAATATAAAAACATGCCGTTTCGTCATCCCAATAGTATTTTCCATCTATCGTATGGTATTTTACATTCAGCGACTGACGCGGAACATCCCTTGAAAAATTATCTGAAAAGGCATTGTTGTCACGCAGATAAATGGCTTTTATTTCACCGTTTTTAAGCTCGTATTTAACTAACTGCTTATCCGGCTTTCCGTTGTAAAGCATAGCATTATATACGAAGTCTGCATCTTCTTTCGTTTTCTTATATACGTGTCCGTCCATTCTTCCGAAGGTTATCTTATCACCTTTAACGGTATCAAGTTCTATAAGATTATTTGATTCTCCCAATATTTTAAATGCTACCGTATTTCCCTTGGAAAACTTATTATTTTTTGCCATATCCACAACAAATCCGTAGTACTCATCTTTCTGCGTTTTTTCGCCCGAAACCGCCATTGCTATTTCTCCGAAAGCATTAAGATAAAGTTTCACATAGTCCCCGGGTTCTATTTTTTCCGCCGAGCTGTAACCGTTTGTTATGGCATTGGTGTATTCGTCCGACAAACGGTACTCCTTTCCGTCCTCTGTATAATACAGGCGCTCTTCTGCATCTTCATAGCTTTGCACCTGTGTTTCAACCGTGTCGCGGCAAATAATAATATCAACATTTTTTCCGTCAAGGCTTATTGCCGCACTTAAAACGTCATTTGGACGAATGTCGGACAATTCGCACGGGATACTATCCATGGAAACAGATAAAATCGTTTCCTCGTCAAGTTCTGCCTTTCCGCCGTAAATGTCAGATATTATACTTGATGAAACGCCCTTTACAACCAATGTTTTATAATCCTTTACGATTGCGGTTTCATACAAGCCGTCATAGTCACTGTCTATAAGTTTTACACTTCCTGTTGCGGGTATAAGCCGTGCTGTCGTGTAATCCTGCGTGTTATTTACTACAACACCGTTGTAAACAATTTTAAGCCCTGCCGCAAGCGTTACGCTTGTTTTTTTCTTGCCGCCTGTTTTATACACAAGCGCGGAAAGTGTTGTATCTTCATCAATATCTTTAGCATCTATGGTAAGAACATCGCTTTTATTCATACCTGCAATTCCTACCAGCAGTTCGTCTGACTTACCCCTATTCTTAATATATATTTTTACGTGTGTTCCTAAATAATCCGATGATATGTTAAGCTTTGTTTTATAGTTCTCGCCCGATACTTTTACATTTCCTTTCTTGAGCTTTTCGTTTGCGTCAAGGCTTGACCCGTAAACAGCCGTCAGCATTCCCTCAAGCACTGTTACGTCAAGACGCGTCAAGATTGAGTCTTTCACCTGCTGTATTCTGTCATCCTCCGGAGAAATAATCCGCGTTTCCAGAGCGTTCACAATTGTAGATGCCACATAACCGCGCGTTGCCTCTCTTTCGGAATCCGCCACGTTATTAAGGATGTTAAGCTTCATCGCCATGTTTATATATCCCATGGGATAACCGCCGTTTTTTTCAGCATGATATCCGTACCCGAGCGCCGCAACAATCATCTTCACGCTTTCAGCCTCGCTGATTTTGTTTTCCGGGCAAAAGGTAGCGTCACCGTAGCCATGAACTATACCCAAATCGTAAGCCATCTTTATATATCCGCTTCCCCAAAGCTGCTCCGGAACGTCGGAAAATTCCGTTTCCGACTGCGATATACCGTTGTCATAGCCAAGTGCGCGGATAATAATTGCCGCAAACTCCATACGCGTTATAGACCAATCCGGGTGCAGGCTTCCATCCTCAAAACCCTTAAATATACCAAGCATATTAAGAAGCTCTATATCTGATATTTTTTCACTTTCCGCAGCCTTTGTTAAGCCGGGTGTGCACAGGCATATTATAAATACAAGGCACAGACAGATAAGTTTTTTTATTTTCATGCCAAGTCCTCCTATTCTGTAACATTAACTGTAAGCGTTTTCTTTATCCACCGCTTATCTGTCACTACAATCTGCACCTTAGCGGTTCCTTTTTTAAGTGCCTTAATGCTTCTGTCATCATAGTTAAACGCAACGCATCCCGGGTCACTGCTGACAATATTAAGCGAGGTGTTTGTTGCGTCATCGGGTTCTATCGATATTTCAAGGTATTTTTCCTCTCCGGTTTTCATATTGATTTCTTCCTGCGGAATATCAATAGAATTTATCTTCACCGGCGTCATTTTGTAGTTATACCACATAGCATCAACATCTATTTCCTCTTTAAACTCACCCGTGTCTTCTTTATAGCCGGAATTGTCAATTGCCTCGTATGAAGGAAAATACTCCGGCATAACGTCCCCTTCACCGCGAATCATTGCCTCTAAAAGTGCAAACCCGTAAACATACTCACCGACACAACCGGCAAGCGATATGTAGTGCGAAGACGTATCGTGCGTAAACAGACCTTTAACCATTTTATTTTTAATAATATTATCCGCAATTTTACGTGCAAGGTCAATATACTGCATCTCGCCGGTTTCCTTGTACATCATACACAGCCCTATAATATAGCTGGGGTCATCCTGATCGGTCGCACAGTCCACTTTAACGCCGTCTCCGGGTTTTGAATACCCTACCTCTCCCATAAAGTTAAACCGTGCGTGGTTTTGTATCATCTTCCATATCTCATTAAGCTGTTCTCCGAACTTATCGGCATATTCGTTACATTCGATATATGTTTTTACAAGAGCAAGCCAGTGCGAGGCGCTCATTTTTGACGGCTGCTTAACAGCGCCGCGCGATGTCCAGTATTGACCTGCCGTATTCACACTTACCAAACCATCTACCTTTGTTCCGTCCACCAAAATTATACTGTTTGTATCGTTTTGGGGGTTATATGCATATTTTGCATAGCTTGCCATGCTTGTAAGGTGATAGTCAAGGATTTCAGACCCTTCATCGGTATTAACCCCGTAATTTTTAGCCAGGGTAATATCGGAATATGTATTATCTATATCCTTCGTTGACAATATGTAATACGGATCTATGCAAATATTGTCGTATTGCCACTGGTTAACATATCCCTGATCCAGCAGATCATCCCTGAGGTCAAGTATTACGCGATCGTCACGCTCTCCCGGGATATTTGTCACCATACCTTTTCTGGAGGTATATGTTCCGACTGCAATTTTTGTGCGTTGGTCGGTGCAGGCAAAATACTGCTGCAGCAGACGGTAAGACCACTTAAACGCTGCCTCCTCTTTTGTGTGGTTGTGCAAATCCGACATAAAGAAAAGTAAGTCGTTTGCAACTGCACGAAACGGAATATCACCCGTCTGTATCCATCTCAGCCCGTACTCGCTTTTATCCAATGGTTTTGCCAGCGTTGTATAATTATTAAATTCACTTTCCGAAAACGGAGTGCTCGGACTTATATGTCTGTTAAGTACAAGCGTACTCCAGCTTGTAACAGATCCCTTAAACAGGCTGATAGCATTTTTCCTTGCCCCTTCAGGATCTATTTCCCAATAAGGCGCCATATAAGGATAAGATGATTTAAATTCAATAATCCCTTCACCAACAACACTTAAATCGCGCATATCAAGGTACATATGTCCGCCCCACGGCAAAAAACCGTTATCCATCTGGAAGTTATCGATGTAAAATTTATAGGTATCGTAAATTTCTTTTTTGTACTGCTCATCCCCCGTCATTTGATAGATGCCTTCAAGTGCCCGAAACCAGTTCGACTGATTTGTAAGGTTTGTCGGGACATACGTCTTTTTGTCCGAGCGCCACGTGGCAGGTTTCATAGTGTTGCGGTCAATTGCCATTGCGATAAGCGGTGTTCCGTTCCATGGATCACGCCCTATCTCGCGTACGCGGTCGATGTAGTCAAGCAGCGTTTCGAAACGTCTTTTGTCGCCCCAGTATGTTTCCTCGTCCTGTAAAACAACTTTTTTGCTGCCAACAACATTATAAACGCCTTCAAGCTCTGCATTTACGGTTATATAAACATCTTTCGGAAGATCTCCCGTAACGGTTATTTCACCTGATGTGGAATCAACCGATATCCCCGACGGAAGGGAATCTCCCGTTACCGAGAAGTAAAAGCTTGCTCCCTCTATCTTATTTCCGTTTTGGTCATACGCCATAGCTGTGTATTTATATGTCTGCTTCTCTCTCACGTTTTTTAGATATGCGATGCGTGAATCTCCGTTAACTTCAATTTTTCTGACCTCAGGGGTATAGCGTTTTAAATTAATTCTGAAATATTCCACCATTCCCACGTATGAAGCACAAAATGTATACTCGCCCTCACTTGCATCTCCTGCGACAGTAACTTCGGCTTTGCCGTCTGCATAAGAGTAAGTAATACCGGCGTCCGAGGGAGACAGCGATATTGAGGGATATACGCCTTCAAGCTTATTTCCCTGTTTGTCTGTCACATTAACGGAAAACGCCGTCTTTGATTCCGCCCCGTATGCAGCGAAGAGTATTTCTGTACCGACAAACTTTATTCCGCCCGGAATTACTGCTGTTGAAATTTCAAAATCGTCAACGGAAAAACCCGGCGCACTTTTCGCCGAAAACGAAATATTGTCGACATCTGTCGCATTCCCTAAAATTTTTCCGTTATAAACTTTTTCTTTGCCGTCTATATACACACAAAAAGTTTTACCGTGATAGTCTGCACTTATTTTAAGGTTGTACCATCTGTTCGCGAGCGGATTTTCAAGTACTGTAACATAACCGCCTCCGTCAACAGCATAAACAAGCTTGCTGTCCTCAATTTTTAATATTATGCCCGAAACTGCCCCATATGATAAATCAGCAATTGTCTGTCCGTTAATTACATAATCATTTAGCATAAATCTAAACGCTATATCAACAGGTGCACCCGCACAAGTTCCTATCGGATACTTTGCAGATGCCGTCAAACCGTCAACCTTAGGTGATATTTTCATATAATGATTACCCGATTTTTCAACAATCGTTACTCCGCCGGATTTGTCGCATATAAAGGCTCCTGTGGTATTGCTTTCAAAATTTTCACTTACATTACCTGCATTTGCCCCTATTTTTTGAATTGGCAAGGCAAGCGTAAAAATCATGCTAATTACAAGGACAGCTGCCATCATTTTAACAGTGATAAACTTTTCCTTTAACACGCATGTTCATCCTTTCTCTTAATTATTGGGCTGCAGAAATCCACAGCCCAGTACCAGCAAACTGTTTGTTTTCTATTTAATGTAATCGGCAATGCCACTGTCTGAGAGCTTTAAGCCTTTACAAATAAGCTCTGCACGCTTTCTTGCTCCGAAAAGGTTGTAGTGATTCTCATCAACCGAACCGTCTGCCAACGCCGCAAATTCGCTCTTTGCTACAGTATATCCAACCTTGTTCATATAATCGATTGCCATACCGTAAGCGTCCACCACCGGAATATTGAGTTCCGCACCCAACCTGTACGTTGCAGAACACCATTTAAAAAGCTCATTATACGCAAACGTATCGTTGTTTCCGTTGCTGTCGATATCGGCAAAATTCAAGCCCGGTGCCTCTGCAACAAGTATCGGATTTGCACCTTTTGCCTTAACCGCATTTATTATCTTTTTCATGTATGCCGCATAGGACACACCTGCTCCGCCGGAAGCTTCATCCATATCATACGGATTTGAATAGTTGTCACTATCACCATACTGTGAATCATTGATTCCAAGGCAAATAAGAACGTAGTCACCCGTCGCAACAGCCCCATTTTCCCCGAAGAGGTCATCATATGCCGTATCGCCGTTTTTCTTCTCAAACATAGACTTCGCACTTCTGCCGCTTTTTCCGCAGTTTATAACCTCCAGTTTATTTGAATCAACATAATCTGTTAAAAAACTGCCGAAACCATAAATATCTGTTTCTTTCACGCTATCCTGATAATAAGCCGCGGTGGAATCTCCAATAACATACAATTTTGCTCTTTTTGTATCCTTGTCAATTGCAGCAGGCAAGCCTATAGGTTTTATCGTGGACATATTTTCAAAATTAAATACCTTTACCTTTGAGCTGTCGGTAACCGCCATATTTTTTGAAGAAAAATCATAAACACCGTTTTCCGTCCTGTCTAAAATTGCAACGCCTGTTACTTTATTGTCATCATACACTGCGGCAACAATCTTGCTTCCGTCCGCAATCGCTTTGTTAATAACGTTTACTTTTCCAACCTTGTATCCCGTTTTGGGCATACCGCTTGTGTATTTCCCATCAGTAAATGTTACTTCCACAGACGCTTCGCTTGCCGACTCGGAAACCATATTTGTAAACGTTTTCACAGTATCTGTGCTGTAAAGCTTTTTTACACGATCCTTGTCTGCCTTAAAAGATTTTGTTACCGCTATGTCATCCAAATAGAAGCATCCGCCAACCTTGGGATCCATATTAAAGCTCAGATACTTATACTGCGACAGCTCATCGGTTGAAATGGCAGTATCTCCAAATTCCTGCGTTCTTCCGTTTACGGTAATACTAAACGGTTTTGAGGTGCCCGGGGTTATATCCAGCTTTGCATCATACCATTTTCGTACTCCATTTGTTCCTTCATTGTGATATAGCAAGTCAGGTCCAAATTCTTTACCTTTATCATACTTTAAAACATCTTGGAATCTGTAAAATCTTAAATACGGTCTTGCAATGGCGCTGATGTCGCTACTGCTGTCATAAATATCTTTGTGTAAATTAACACACATTTCGTCTACCGCGTAAAAACCCGATTCGTGCCTGGACATAGCGGCATTGTAGAATTTAAACTCAACCGTCACCTTGTCTGCATTTTGCAAATCAAATGCATCGCTGTAAAACCGTGCGTCCTCCTTCATGTAAATAGTAGTACTATCCGCTTCAGAGTCTAAATAGTTATTGATGGAATCACCGCTCGGGATTACTATCGGGCAAGCTTCCGTAACTCGGATTTTTTGTTTTCTATAATTTCTTGTACTGTACAATTTTCCTTTCCCTGTTTCTCCCGCAGCGGTTGTTGCATTTGACGTAAGGCTTAATGTGTTAAAGCTATCATCAGCATACACCGTTCTTCCCTGTGTATAAGTAAATTTTGCCGTGTCGGAATCAAAGTTTTCCGTAAATACTTTCTGTGTTATTTCGTCCTTTATCTGTCCTAATTTCACACTTTTAAGATAGGCAACCGTCGGAACTTCGCTGTTATCGCGAAGATATATGTCAAACCTTGCTATTTCCGGCATACTACCGTAAATACCATTATTTAAAAGTGGAATTACATAGGGATTAATCTTTACGTTATCAACATAAATATTTATACCCTGCTGCTCATAAAGGGCTTCAATTTTAATGTTAAACCATCTATTCTTCGGAACTGTATAATTCTGCCCGTAATAGCCGTCATATCTTATATAATCCGGATAAATGCTTATAAGGGAGTTTGCACGGTTATCGCCGCCGCGTCCGTAAATGTTTATTGTTGCTTTGTTTGCAAGCTGCTCCCCATCTTTTTTGACTTTATCGGGAATATACAAATCCAAATCAAATATATGGTTTTCTTTTCCGCTTCCCGTTGAATGATACATCATATTTCGTGATGAGCCGGTCTGTCCCGTATTGGGCGTGTTTTCCATTTTTATTGCCTTCCCTATTCCGACATCATCGGAAATGAGATAGGTAACTCCGGTACCGCTTTCCGGAGCTTCCTCCCATCCTTCAAGCCCCCACGCACGGGTTCCTACAGATGCTTCGGTAAAATTGCTCTCATACGAATACGTAATATCACCGCTTGAATACGGTTCATCCTTTTTCATTTGACTTATCGATATGTTATCAAGATACATATCTGCTGAATTGAATTTAACAATCGACGGAACAACATTTTTCAGCGTTTCTGCCTCGCAAACAAAAACATCTCCAAGATATATCTGATATTTCTTTACACCTGTCATTGCAAAAATTTTAAACGTATTCCATTTACTTGTATCGTAAGAAACCTCGCTGCCGTTTATTTTACTGTTTGCAAGTACAATCTCTCCGGTTTTATTTCCGCTTCCGTCCTCAAGAGAAACAGTACCGCCTTCTTTTGCATATACATCTGCCGTTAACATAACAACGCCTGAAAACGACATTGCAGGATCCAGCGTAGCTTCGCCTTTTACATTCACTGCATTATTTCTGCCTTCATATTCTGCCACTTTGTAACTTCCACTCCATGCACCGCTTGTATTTTTTGCGAATCCCACGTTTGCCATACCAAGCACCATAAGTGCAACCAAAACCACCGATATTAATCTTTTCATTTCCAAACACCTCCGTAATTTGTTTATATTTGATTTAAATCTACCACAAACCAACCTCTGTAGCTTGCTTTGACAACTTGTTTGCAGCAACCAACAAAATCAAATTAACTACAGAATTAAAAAACCCAACTGCCGCAGAAAAGCTCCAGCTTTGATCTATAAGACCTTTTTTGTAAACATATGTCGAAATAACCTCCGCGACAGACGCCGTCGCATCATTGTACAAAAGAAGAATTTTTTCATACCCTACACCAAGAACTTGCCCCACATTTAAAATCAACATAGTTACAATTGTCGGAACAATGCTTGGCAAAGTAACGTGAAGCGTCTGCTTCCAGCGGCTTGCTCCATCGATTTTTGCTGCCTCGTAAAGTCCCTGATCTACCCCTGAAAGCGCCGCCAGATAGATTATGGAACTCCATCCGATATTTTGCCATACTCCCGAAATTACATATACCGGAAGAAAATATTCTTTATGAAGCAGCAAGCTTGTTTTATGGAATCCGAAAAACGCAAGCAGAGTATTTACAATTCCATCGTCCTTTGTAAAAGTCTTTACCATTCCGCATATAACCACTATAGATATAAAATGTGGAAGGTACGTAATGTTTTGTACAACTTTTGCATACCGTACATTCTTCATTTCGTTTATTAACAGCGCTAAAATTATCGGTGCAGGAAATCCCACTGCAAGCATGCTTAAACTTATCTTAAGCGTATTTCCGAGCACAACGCCGAAATACGGGCTTTCAAAAAAATCTTTAAAATGTTGAAAACCCACCCACGGACTTCCCAATATACCCTTTACCGGCATATAGTCTTTAAAGGCTATAATCGTTCCGTACATCGGCACATAATAAAACATTATATAGTAGACAATTACCGGCACAACCATCAGATATAAAGCCCTGTTCCTAACAAAATCTTTTTTTGCTGCACTTCCGAAAGAGGAAGTATGATTTTTAAAATTCATCATCGCTGCACCTCCGTTATTCCTTCACGGCCCCGATAAGTGTGCCCTTGGTGAAATATTTTTGCAAAAATGGATACACACACAAAATCGGAACGGTTGCAACAACGATTGTTGCATATTTGATAGTCTCCGCAACAGACTCTTTGTTGGCTCTTGCATCCACATTGCCTGCCGTCATTGACGTTGTATCATTGCTTATCAGAATTTCCCGTAATATCAGTTGGAGCGGATATTTTGTTCTGTCTGAAAGATATATGCTTGCATTGAACCATTCGTTCCAATGTGCCACCGCATAATACAAAATGATAACCGCCATAACCGCTTTTGACAGAGGCAATACTATTGAAAATAATACTCTCCAATGCCCTGCACCGTCTATTGTTGCCGACTCGCACAAACTATCCGGTATTGATGCAAAGCTCGTTCGCATTACGATAAGATTAAAGGTATTTATAAGCCCCGGCAATATCAGAACCCAATAGGAATTGCGAAGATGATATATCTTGGTAAACGTAAGATAATCCGGAATCATTCCTCCGCTGAAAAACATTGTAAGTGTAACCATTATCATCACATATTTCTGCCACATTACATTTTTTCGTGACAGAAAATATGCACCTATCGCGGTAAAAATAATGTTTAACGAAACGCTTACAACAACTATATAAATTGTATTTAAATACCCGCGCAATACCATAGGGTTTTTCGCCATAAGCCTGTAGGAATCCAAACTCAGCCCTCGCGGAAGCCACATTATTCCCTCAAACCCTACCATTTTCTGGCTTTCGCTGAATGACGCAACAAGAACGTACCACATAGGGTAAACCATGATAATCATTATAAGAAACATAAATACATTGTTGAAAATATTAAAAACTCTTTCGCCGATGGGCTCTTTAATTTTCTGCCCGCTTTTTTTTGTTTTCAAATCGATTTCTCCATTCCTAAATCTACTTGCGTATAAAACGATCATACGCCTGTTGCTGTATTTCAAGCGCGCGTTCGGCTTTCAGCTTTTTAGCGCCCTTAACAAAGTCTTCATATTCGCTTAACGGTTTTTCCCCGGAAATAAAAGATACAATATTCTCATCACAATATTTTTTTACATTATTGTAGATATTTGCATATTCCTTTGATTCTTCCGCTGTCATTATGGTTTTCGGCAGTCGTGTATCCTCAGAATCTTTGATTTGCGAGCTCCAGACATCAAGCGCCTCTTTCTGTCTCGGACGTTCGTAATACTGTTCTATGTAACGAACATCTTGAACAAACGGTCCTGCCATATTCCCGCGGATATATTTTGCCATTGCCTGGCTGACGGGAAGTCCGCTTTTGTCTTTCATTATTAAATCAGTATAGGTCGGATATCCGTCAATCATTTTATAGGTTTTTCCTTCCGTACCGAAATTCACGTACATATGCCCTTCGTCTCCGTAAAGGTAATCAAGGTACTTTGCGGCAAGCTCCGGATAATTGCAGCTCGAAGTTATCGCTGCCGAAGCAAATCCGTCATACAGAGATCCTCCGGCTATTCCGAATTTATTCGGCTTTCCTTTAATTGACGGAACTGCCAATGCCCGAAGGTCAAATTTTTCGCCGTCTTTTGCCGAAAGATACTTGCCAAGTCCGCTTCCCCCGCTGCACGCTGTAACGCCGGTAAGCCCGTTAAGTATATCTGAATCTAACATGGAGCTGTCATTAAGCATATAATTTTTGTCAAGCAAACCGTTCTTATACCAGCGGTTAAGTATTTCAAGCCCGGTTAAAAATTCCTCTTCAAACGGACCAAATGCAACTTTCCCATCTTTAAGGTAAAATTCCGAATTCATTCCTACGAGCGAATACAAGAACCTCTCAGACCCTGATACGAAACTAAGCGGCATCTTTGCTCCCTTTTTGTCACGAAAAGCTATAAGCATATTTTCAAACGCATCAATCGTTGTCGGCGGATCTATTGAAAGCTCATCCATCCAATCGGCTCTCGCTACAAATCCTGCCGAGGTAAGAAGCTTTTGATCTCCGCGTATAAACGGAAATACATAATAATTTCCCTGTTCCGTGGTTACCTCGTTGTCAACCTCCGGATTTTCTTTAAGATACTTTGTAAGGTTCGGCGCATATTTTTTCATCAAATCATTAAGCGAAATAATAATGTTGTTGTCTATTGCAGCCTGCGGTCCGCCTGCCACTGCACTTGTCCAGTCAAACTCCATAATGTCGGGAAGTTCGCCGGATGCCACCAGCAAATTAAACATTTCGCCGTCCTGCCCTGCTGCAGGATGAAGGTATTTGATTTTTACACCCGTTCTCTCTTCCAACCCCTTAGCATATTCGGTATCGGAATAGGTTGATGCAATCGCGGAAACATTTCCCTCAAGGGTACACCAATATGTAAGTTCTACATCTGTTTTAATCGGATATTTGCTTAAATCAATATTATCCTTTTTTATCGTTTTTTTGCCGTCACACGAACAAAACGATGCTGCCGCAGCCATACACATAAGCGCTGCAATAACTTTCTTTGCCGTTCTCTTTTTCATTTCCTGCACTCCTTTTTCTAATTTAGAGATATAGCACATTTTCAATTTAGCATGCCTAACCGCTATTTTCAATAGACAATGTTTGTAATAGTGGTCACTTAATGCTGTTCCTGTAATAAGATGGTGACATTCCCTCATATTTCTGAAAAATGCGGTTAAAGCTCCTCATATTTTCATACCCAACACTTATAGCAATATCTTTTATCGGTTTGCTGGAATTCTTAAGCAATTCCTTTGCATGATAAAGCCTTGTCCTGTTAATATAGTCCGGCAAAGTAACGCCTGCAACACTTTTAAAATGCCGTGAAAGGTAGCTTAACGAAATGTCAAATTGGTTCGCAAGTGTGCTTAAATCCATATTTTCACGGTAATTTTCATCGATATAGCTTTTTATATCAGCCACCTTATCAACCTTTTTAAAGCGCATTTGTGTTTTACTGCATATTTCGCGCGCCGTATCCTTTAAGAATTGTTTCATCCGCCCGCTCGTTGCAGAATATTCAAGGATTTTTCCAAAATCTATCTTCACTGCGTCTTGAGGTATTTTGTAAAGTATACACCCCAAATCTACCATTAAACACTGTATTTGCTCTAATGAAGGTTTTATATCCTCAAGTTCTGAAAAAATGTAATTGATTGTGTTGTCAACGCCCTCTATGTTTCCTGAAATGATACAATTAATAAGCTTGTTTTCAATTTCGACGTTGAAAAGCGCTGCTATTTTGACAGATGGATCCGTCTGCATATCATCCACACAAATCGGTTTTTCAATATGCGCAGCATGTTTATACTTCATTAAATATTTCACCTGATGATATGCTTTCGACATATATCCCGCTCCGTTATAAACATCTGAAAGCGCAAAGCTTATACCTATATAAAAATTATTCTTTATGAAATCCAATGCATTTTTTATTGTTTTATACACATTACCCTCTGCGCTGCTATTATCTTCACATGTGTTTATCAACGCAAAAATATCCTCTCCGATTGATATCACGTACACTCCGCAGCCTTTTGCATTAAAAAGTTCCGATATTACATTATCAAGAATAAATGTCAGTTCCTTAAACTTTTCTTCTTTATATTCACCTATATCTTTTTCTAATTTGTTATCAGTAACAAAAGTGTAATTATATATATTATTTTTATTTATGATAAAGGGTTTTTGACTGTCTGTAAGGCTCGCAGGTTACATTTACACCGAGCTTTTTGAGCGTGTGCAGCACGGCGTGATGC
>OIYV01000479.1_pt1 | contig 22859 bp, 27 predicted proteins | sample 1588251 | NCBI WGS metagenome assembly OIYV01 (sample SAMN03283282) | human gut metagenome | biome: human-associated habitat; material: feces | host: Homo sapiens | place: Peru | collected 2012
TCCGGTTACGGATTTTGTGGTCAATAACTTCTTTCGTGATCAATTAGATCGTGCTCGTGAAATGGAACAATTGATTGATTCGATTGAAAAGGTATTGCCTGAATATAGGGGTCGATTGATTTTAAATGCGAATGATCCCAATGTCGTACGACTCAATTTAGTAGCGAAAAACGCTTCATTCTCTTATTTTGGAATGGATGAGAACAAGTATTCTGTTAAAACGACTAAAGAGGCAAGTGAAGGAAAATTCTGTCCGAAGTGTGGGGCTAGACTTGAATATAGTTATTATCAATATTCGCATATTGGTAAATTCCATTGTTCAAAATGTGATTTTAAAACACCAGAAATGGATGTTTGTCTAAAAAATATTGATTTGGATCAAGAAACATTTACGAGTGATGGCGTAAATTATAAATCTCCATATGAAGGCATGTATTCTATGTACAATTGTGCTGTTGTATTGAATGTTGCGAAAAATTACGGAATATCTGTTGATTGTGTAAAATCAGTATTTCGTCATGCGCCTCAGCCTGCGGGAAGAAATGAAACGTTTAAAACAGAGAACCAGACTTGTATTTTGAACCTAGTTAAAAATCCTACGGGTGCCAATGAAGTTATGAAGGTCATTGAAAAAGATGATTCGGATAAGACAATTGTGATCGTATTGAATGATCGTGAGCAGGATGGTACGGATGTTAGCTGGATCTATGATACTTTCTTTGAAAAGATCATGAAGGATAGCACAAAGGAAATTATTTGTACGGGTCTTCGTGCAAATGATATGGCTTTAAGAATCTATTATGGTGGCTATAAAGGTCCTTTAAGTGTTGTCGATACTTTGGACATTGCCGTAAAAGCCGCATTAGCTACAAAGCGTACGACATATGCGATTGCGACATATACAGCATTACTTCCTACGCGTAATGCGATCAAGAAGGAGATGGGTCTATGAAAGTAGTTTGGATGTATCATGATATCATGGATCTTTATGGGGATAAGGGAAATATGATGGTTCTAAAGAAGCGTTGTTTAGATCGTGGTATTCCTTTTGAACTGGATACTTGTGGTATTGGTGAAGAAAAAGATTTAAGTGAATATGATTTGATTTTCTTAGGTGGTGGTGCAGATAAGGAACAAATCAGTTTAATTCCTGATTTATTATCGCGTAAAGAAAACATCAAGAAGGCTATGGACGAAAAAACGTTTGTGCTTTTGATTTGTGGTGGTTATCAATTATTTGGTCAATATTATATAGCTGCCAATAATGAAAAGATTTCCGGTTTACAGTTTTATGATTATTATACAGATACAGGAAAAGCGGGAAGTCGTTGTATTGGAAATATTGTGATTGATGCAAACCTGGATGGTCTTCAGACGCGTATTGTTGGTTTTGAAAACCATGGTGGTCAAACATTGAATGTCAAACATCCTTTAGGAAAGGTCGTAAAAGGTTATGGTAATAGTTTTGGCGCTGGTTATGAAGGATTTTATGACGGAAAAATTTTAGGTACTTATTTACATGGTCCATTGCTTCCGAAAAACCCAGAGGTTGCTGATTTTGTCATTTCAAAAGCGCTTCAAAAGAGAAATCCAGATTTCAAATATAGTGATTTGAAGCCTTTAGAAGATAAGTTTGAAAAAATGGCTCGTGAGGCTGTGTTTAAAAAACTAGAAATATAAAAAAAGATGTCAAATGACATCTAAAAACATAGTACTAAGGGGTTTTATTATATTTTGACTCGAACGAATGATTGTGTACTATGTTTTTTAACACTCACTCCTTTCATGGTTTTAGTATATATATTAAATTGACATTATATATGTCAATATAGTGAGGGCTTATATGAAAAAATTAATATTATCAATTGCGTTGATATTAATGAATCTAACTACGCCTATATCGGCTTATGAGATTGATTCCATACCAGATTATGATGGGGCTGCCTATGTTGAGATTCATGATAATGAACCTGAATTTGATGCGAAGTATATGAATAAGAAAAGCTTTGAATCTTATTCAAATCTGGATGACTTAAATCGTCCGGGTGTTGCGTATGCGAATGTTTCCAAAGATTTAATGCCAACCACTAAGCGTGGTAGTATTGGTATGGTAAAGCCTGTTGGATGGCATACAATTCGTTATAAGGGAATTGATGGTAAGTACTTATATAATCGTTGTCATTTAATTGGATATCAGTTAACAGGTGAAAATGCGAATCGGAAAAATTTAATAACGGGAACGCGCTATTTAAATGTAGAGGGTATGCTACCTTTTGAAAATGAGGTTACGCAATATATAAAGAAGACGAATCATCATGTGCTATATCGGGTAACACCAATATATGAGGGTGATAATCTGATTGCGGATGGTGTTCAGATTGAGGCATATTCTGTAGAAGATAAAGGCCAGGGTATATCGTTTAATGTATTTTGTTATAACGTGCAGCCAGGTATTACGATTGATTATAAAACGGGAGATTCAAGCCGCTCGAAAGAGAATATTATAAAAGAGTATGAGGTTAAGGAAGATACAACGTCTTATATTTTGAATGTGAATACACATAAATTTCATAATCCAACATGTTCAAGTGTTCGATTGATGAAGGATGAAAATAAGATTGAATCGCATGATTCTAGAGATGTATTGATTCAGCAGGGGTATTCGCCTTGTAAAAACTGCAATCCATAGGAGATCAAAATGAAAAAAATAGTTACAATGCTTTGTGTATGTGTTTTATCTTTATCATTATTTGGTTGTTCAAAACCAGAAAATAATGTGGAACTAAAAAAGAATGTTTCATGTCAATTATTAGATGTTTTAACAATCACAAATGAATCTGATAATTCTACTTACTATTATTATTTAGCTAGTATTGAGAATAAGGGAAAGAAGCCTTATAATACACAAAATCTATCTTATCGTGTTACGGATGATAATGAGAAAGAAATTAGTGTTATTGATAAATATCAGTCAACACCTACATATGTGATCAATAAAGGTCAAAATACGTATATCTATGGTTATATTGGCTTTCCAAATAATGACCAGAAAAATTTAGGTATTTCTTTCAACAACAAGAAGCAATTTTTGCCTTTTAAAGCTTTCAAGATTCGTAAGGCAAGTGATAAAAATGTAAAAGATTCGAAGGAATTAAAATACACTTTCTTTGAGGATGACACGTTAAAAATGGATGTGGATGCTTCAAAGGCAAAATATGTGTATGAGAATAATGAAACAGTATTAAAAAATGTAAAGATTACATATAAGAATAAAACGGATTCTCGTATTATTGTTCCTTATTTAACTCCAAGTGCAACTCTAGAAGGTATTGATTTAGAGGATAAGGGTGAATTTAAAAGTATGGAAGAAATTCAAAAGCATGATTTTACAACGAATGGTATGGCTCCTAAAACGCAAAGCTTTAAAGCAAGTGTCACAGGATACGTGCTATATTTCTTAGATAAGAAACAAACTGTAAATACCGAAATTGAATTCCATTTTGGCAATGCAGCTCCGGATTTCACAGATAAAAATACAAAGCCATTTATTATACATATGAATTCAAAAGCGTTTGGAAAATCAAATACATTTAAGATTGGACTTGAATAAAGTCCTTTTCTTTTTAGTTCACATTGTTGTATAATTTTTGCGGTGATTTAAATGAAAGATAAAAAAGGTTTAGTACTAGAAGGCGGTGGCTTTCGAGGCATGTATACTTGTGGTGTCATTGATGTTTTTATGGAAAATGACATTGAATTTGATCATGTGGTTGGTGTAAGTGCCGGTGCCGCTTTTGGATGTAATATTAAGTCGAAACAAATTGGTCGTGCTTTACGCTATAACAAGCGCTTTTGTCAGGATCCAAGATATTCGAGTTTAAAAAGTTTTATTACAACCGGTGATCTTTACAATAAAGAGTTTGCGTATGGAGTTGTACCTACATTATTAGATCCGTTTGATACTAAGGTATTTAAAGAAAATCCATTGCGTTTTACGCTTGTATGTACAGATATCCATACAGGAAAGCCAGTATATCATGATATTGAAAATGGGGATGCTTTAGATATTGAATGGATTCGTGCTTCGGCATCGATTCCTGTTGTATCAAAGCCAGTAAAACTTGATGGTTATGAATTATTAGATGGTGGTGTCAGTGATTCAATTCCAGTTGAGTGGATGTTGCAGCAGCACCCAACAAAAACAGTTGTGGTTTTAACACGTGATAAAAGCTATCGTAAAGAGCCAATGAAATTTATGGGTGTCATAAAAAGATCTTTAAAAGAATATCCAAAATTGATTGAGGCATTAGAAATGCGTCATAAGCGTTATAATGAAACGTTAGAAAAAATAGATCAGCTTGAAAGGGAAGGTAAAATATTTGTAATCCGACCTTCTAAACCGATTGCGTGTGCAATGATTGAAAAGGATCCCAATCATCTTCAAGAAATTTATGATATTGGAAGATGTGATGCATTGAATTGTCTTAAAGATTTAAAAGAATATTTGTGAAGTACTTCACAATCATAAAAGGGTATTTTCAAAGTTCATAAGTTTTGATAAACTAAAACAAATTTAGGAGATGGTTCAATGAAGTTTTTTAAAAAGCCTGGGCGCATTCTATTAACGATTATGATTATACTCGCAATGATATGTCCGTATCGTGTTCATATGTATAAAACTAAAATTGAAGAAATTCAATCTGGTAAACTTCAAATTGAAGATATGCCATATGCAGCATCGGATCTTCATCCGTATTCTGCATATTTGATGGCAATCCCATATATCATAATCGAAGTGACATTATTATCTTTATATTACGTAAGAACCAGAGATGCATAGACTCTCTGATTTAACTTGAAAACAAAAAAGATGAACAACTATACGTCTCAATGCAAATAAGAAGATCTATAATATAAAGCAGTTATTATCAGATATGCGTTACAATTGTATATAAAGATACAAAACATAATAACTACATGTTTCATTGCACTTTAAATGTAATATGCCTGGTTTATAAAAATAACTTCATTAAACAAAAGCAGATTTGTTAATAATCCTACATTATTTAATAAATCCGCTCTTTTTTATATCTATAAATATTACATAAGGTAGATTATGCGAAGTTCTTGCTCCTTTAAGATACCTATTCATTTGCTCTATTTGAAACAGAGAAACTAAGCATCACCTAAGTAAAACTAAGCATCACTTATAAGAAACTTTCGTGTTTTTACTTAAGTAAACTAAGCATCACCTAAGATAATGTTTAGTCTTTTATAAGTATATTAATCTTCTTATAAAGTATATCTTATATAAGAAGACGTAGGTTAATTTATTCAACTTGACATAGTTTGTATTATATAAGTTTATATAGTAGTAGTTCTTATAGAAAAGTATTGTGTATTCCCTATGCCAAAGTAAAAGGTTCTTATGCCTTGGTGAGCATAAAAAAACAAAGAAACACAAAGTCTCTTTGTTAGTTATCATCTGTAATGTAATCACAGATGTTCTTCGATGCAGGAGTTCTTCTTGTAGCCTTTCTCTTTGGCTTTACAGGCTCCTCATTTAGAATGGCGATCACCTGTTTAGCTACTTCATGTGGCTTCAGGCGATGATTGACATCTTCTTCTAAAACCATTCGAGTTGCTCTGCCGATTGAGTCAGAGTCAAACTCTACATAGATTTCACGGACCAAGTCGATGACCTTTGTCATCATCTTGCTCTCATAAACCATGTTGCTGATGTTGGATTCAGGCATTTGATATTTGTTCTTCTCTTCCTCAGCAATCGTAAGAATACGTTCATCTTCAAGTTCTTCAGTTCTTGCCTGATTAACAATGTCGATAGCACCTTTCAACTGTTTGAAATGCTTGTTGTTAACACGCACAATGAACTTCTTGTCGATGGTCTCAATCTTCCCTTTGGACTTGCTGTCAATGTATTCCAGCATGATCCATTTGTACAACCAAATCAGCATGTTAATGATACCACCTGAGCACTCATACAAAGTGTCTGAAAGTTCCTTAGACCATTGAATCGGTGTATCCAGCCATTGCCAAGTCAAAAGCATATTCACCAGCATGTTGAAATAATCCTTGTCAGTCGTATATGCAGAAGCGTCAATGAAGTCACCTGCTCTACGTGCATTTCTAAGCATTGTAAACAGCTTCTTGTAGGCTTCATCTGTTCCAACTACGCTCAAGGCTACCTTTGTCTTGTTGACGATGCCTAACAGACCTTCATAGCTGTTTTCTCTATTGGAGTTGAAGTCGATAAGTTGGATTTCGTCCATAACGATGATTCCAATCGAGAACATTTCGATAAGCTGGCAGACTTTTAATTGCTTGTCTGCAAGGCTTTTGCACTTCTTGTTAATCATGACTTCATAGATAGGTTCGGGGTTTCCTAAAGCATTATCAATGGCTTCTCCAATCTGTCTATACAAGGTTGAAAAGTTGCTGTTTGGCATACAACTTACCACCAGATATGTAATCTGTGGAATCGAAGTTCCAGGATCTGGATGGTGCATGATTACCTGCGGGATGTTATCGAACAACTGCTTCAACGAAGATGATTTGCCGCATCCTGAATAGCCTAGCAAGGCAAACCCAGATGGGGCACTATCTTCGATTTTGCCCTTCATTTTGATGAGTTTCTTGTCAGTTGACTCGCCAATAGCATTTGTGTCCCAGACATAGGATTTGCGAAGCATATAGGAGCTAACGATTACATCGTAGTTGATGAATTCAAGCTGTTTTTGGAACGATAAAGGCAGTCTTAGATTTTTCAAGCTAACTACAGTTGCTTTTTGCTCATTCACAGACATCTTGCTCAAATCGTCAGCATCCAAACTTGGAATAGGTACTGTATATGCGTTCAAAAGGACGTTTCCATCTCTTGGTCTTGGAAGTGCTTCAATGAACGGGTTATTGTTGAAGTCCCTATTGGATGATTTTACATATTTAGCATCAACAGGACCTACACGAGTACATTCTTCATGGGTATATTGATTTTGGTCTTTCTCTACATTTGAGTAGTAGTAGACCCAGTTCAGTTCTCTCATAACTATACCTCCTACATTTTCTGTTTAATCTTTTGAAGGGCTTCTTCAAAGGTCATACTTCCAGTTTCTTCATTTGATTCAGGCTCTGACAAGGCTTCAGGTTCTGGTTCCTCATTTTTCAAAGGAATCAGAGATGGTGCATCATCTGTGTTCAAACGTGCTCCAATTGAGTTTGCCTCTAATACAAGGATGCTTTCTTCTTTACGGTTATGACGGATATTTTTGGTCTTATCATCATTTGGTGCCGTATGATTTGCAACTCTAACAGCATCATCCAAGGCTGCCTGCATTCCCATACGTCTTGCACAGCGAATCTCTTGGTCTTCCTGAGCTTTCTCCATTACAAGCTCTTTTTTCTTGGTCTTGTATTCTTCGTAGTTGCGAAGTGACATACCGTTGAATTCATAGTTTCCTGCTCGATTCTCATTCAAGGTTGCTTTTACAAGGCGATTGTCTGCAATGTACCATAAAGAACCTATATTTCTTTCATCAAGACGACATTTCAAAGGCACCGAGCTTCTTCTCGTCTTGGTGATTTGTTCTGCAAGCCAAGGATCATTTGCAATGTAATACAAACCATTCCATTCAATACCTTTACGGGTTATACGAGCACGTACTTCTTTACGAATTGAATACTCAAACTGGTCAAGGTTGACAATTGGTCTTGGAGCACCGTATTTAGCACAACCGTAGTCCCATAACTCTAATGGAATGGGATGTACTGACTTCTCTAACATATCTTTTGTCATTGGATACTGGCTCATTGTCATCATGTTGTGAGCAATTGTCTGATTGATTACGAATACCCAGATATCATCCAATGTAAGGACCGCATGCCTATGGTGGTTTGAGTCATACCGTTTGGTAATCAAGCCTTTTCCTTCAAGTAAATCATTCTGCACTGAATGATACTGGTGGAAGAGCTGTTCTACCTGTCCTTTCAATGATCCCATAGCTGGTGGCACTAGCTCCAGAGTGATGTTCAACTCGTTGCAGATACGTTTGACCTCTTTGGAACGATATTCAGAACCACGGTCACTGCGAAGTCGGTTTGGCAAAACATTGATGTCCCATAAGCCATCTTTTAGCTCCAAGCCGTAACGCCTGCAAAGCTGTTTATTGTCTTCACCAAGGTTCAAAAGACAATTTGTGAAGCCAAGTACTGAGTTATTCTCCAAAGAAACAGATACTGCCGTAATCATTCGTGAATAGACATCAACCATTGCATGCACGATTGGACGCCCGATTACCTTTGTTGGATCAACTTCACTGACAATGGATACATCCATTTCAACTTCATCCATTTCGAACAAATCTCCAGGACCATGCACATTAAGAAGATTGTCTGAAACAAGCATACGCTCATCGTTTCTGTATTCTCGTTTGGATGTTTTGCATACACGGCGTGCTTTAGCTGATGTATGAGTAACAATATAGTTCTCCATTTGGCTTTTAGTAGGTCGCTGGTCGATTGGCAGCAGCTTATTCTGTACTACTACACCATCACTAGTCTGTGTTTCTACACGAGCTGTGAAATACTTTGTAAGCATCCAGTCATAAGTCGTTGCATAAGACTTTTCTCTGCCGGATAAATAGTGTTTACAGCAGTCATCAAAGATTTCACGCAGTTCATCAGTTAGAGGGATACCTTGTTCAAACATAGGTGGACGACCTGTTTTTGTAGAATAATGCATATTGGCTTTACTTTTCTTTCCAATTTGTGGAAGTAAAACGAATGGATCAAGGCCGTTTGTCAGATATTGTTTGATTACATAGAATACAGTCTTTTTAGAGATGTTGTATTTATCAGCAAGTTCCTGAAAACACGGTTTAGGTTTTCTAGTTCCTAAGCAAAAGTAGCACGGACCGTAGATATCGCCGACTGTTTCAACAATATCTTTGTTGCGTAGATAGATTTCCTTTGTTTTCTCTGGTAATGAATCAAAGTCAAATACTTTATCAAACTTGGGTTCTCTAACAGCAATTTGTTTCTTATTGACAAAATGCTGAAGTGTTTGAATATGCCATTCGTTGATTTCAGTTTTCTCTTTAATTCCATTGATGAGAATCGTAACAAAGTAATCTTTATTCATGTAGATTACTCTATGATCAATGTTTTGTTCCATATCATGAAGAATGGAACCTACTTTCAGGTTTAATGTTGTGAACATACTAAGCTGCCTCCTTTCACTTCGGGTAATACATCCCTGTAAATCTCAAGCAAATACTGGAAATCAAGCGGTTCTGATTCCATATCAACTTGGATTTTTTTTGTTGCAATATAATGTTTCAGCATGGACATTTCATCAAATACACTGGATAAATCGTAGAACATACATACCATACGTATATTCTCTGCTAAAACAATATTCATTTCATCCTTGTAGACGATTTCAAACGGTACATGTCTGAATTTTTCCCAGTAGACCTTTTCGACAGCGAGCTTTTCCTTGGCACGCTTTTTTTTCAACACATTTCTTGATGGTTTCACACTGAACACTTTTTCTTTGCCATCCTTGTATGTAACGTAGAAATCGGATGTCATATACGTATGACGGTTTCGTGGATGTTTCACGTTATAGTCGTCACAGATTTCCAATGTCGTTTCAAGGTCTAAAGGATACTGTTCACGAATATCCTCGATTTCATCATTCCATCTCAGGATATGCCAGTAATAGGCTTCTCCCTGTGATAGAAGCTCAACAGTGCGTCCTGTTTTCCAATCCTTTGGGTTAGAGCAAGTCCCAATACTACTGATTTCTCTTGTCTGGATCCACGGAAGATAGGAGGCTCCAAAGCCTTTACCCCTACCCTCGTTTATTTTGGTGTCGTTTTTTATTGACAGCACGGCGGATTCTCTTTCTAGTGTTCTTTCTATAACGTCTTGCTCTACGACGTTGTTCATTGCGAACAGTCATCAAAAACATTCCATTTGAAACTTTTCTACGTCGATAACCAATCATATGTACTGGATCAATCTTGGAAAAGAACGAAACATAACGTGGATAATCATCGAATAAAAGCTGAAGAAGTACACGCTGTTCTCTAAAGGTAAAGTAGTCTACACTTTTGGTGTGAATCATCTGTACCACCTTCATTGGCAGTTCTTCTTCATCTCCTTTACATCTAAAGGCTTCAACTACTTCGTTGTCTGTCAGATGCTTGTCGCGCATAAGTACTTCAAGCTGGTATCTTACGATTTTGTAGAAGATAGAGCCCTTTGAATAGCAAGTTGAAAACATCTTAAATTCAGTATCTCTGTCATATGAGCCTTTGATTGGGATGAATTCCATTCGGTTCATATCCTGAATAAAACGCTGGTCAGGCTGTACATATTCCAAAATACATTTGTGCTTCCAGCATGTAAAAGAACCTGGATACTGGTGCTGAAAGTGATAGACAATGTGTCCAAATCGAGTCATATCTTCTTTCATACATTCTGGACATACACATAGATGTTCATCATTGTGGTATGGAATGATGTCGTACTGGTCTTTAACATCCTGCTTGTAGATTGAAAGTATACTTTTTGACCAAGTATTGTCTGAAATCAATCCAAGCACTTTCGGGAAATAATCAAGATGACGAACGACTTTCTTTCCATCAATAATACGGTAACTTCTAAGCATATCATTGACGTCTATAAAGCCATTTGCAAGAGCTAGTCGATTCATCCAGCTAACAGGAAGTTCATCAACATCGGGTAAAAATTCTACAGGTAACATATCTTATTCCTCCTTTGTTACTTCTCAGAGACTTTCTCATCCCTGATCACATCTTCATAATAAATCAAGAATAAGAAATTAACCGTATTGCAAAAATCAGTGTTTTTATATGTACAAGGCTTCTGAAAACTGTTATCATATAGTTGTAAATAGGAAGATGAAGGAACAAATATGCAGATCAAGATTAAAGCTTTGGCCGATATTGAGTTTCTTAGTGCCAAAGTAGACAAAAAACATAATATTATTCACGTACAGGCTAAAAATCTTCTGGACTCTACTGGAAAAGACTGTGATACTGATGGATGTACAGGCAAATATATAGCTCATGGATTTGTTGAAACTGTTTATGAGGATTTGAACATTGATGGTTATCGAGTATTTATCCACTTAACAACAAGACGTGCCTTCTGCCCTAAGTGTAATAATGTTGTAAATAGCAAGCCTGCATGTCTTACAAGAGACTTTGTTCCAGACGAGAATGAAGAAAGCTGGTCTGGAAACCATAGAACAACAAATAGATTCCTTGACTGGATTGAGTATCTGGTTTTCAAATATGGAGTTGATGTAACCAGTGAAATGACGGGAGTCAAACCTAGAAGGCTGTATTACATTCGTCAGGCTTATCGTGACAGAAATACGGATATGCACATGGGCGAACGCTCATTAGTAATTGCCAAGTCTAGACACAATAACAAGAATTTTTATCTGGTTATTGATACGATGTATGATTCAGACCTTCTTAACTACTTCAATTCACCTAAACTGGCTTTAAATTACGTTCTTGCTCTGAAACGGAACAACCCTGCAATTCATAAGGTAACTGTACCTGCGGGTTTTAAATACGTGGATGTATTAGCTCGCGTATTTGGTCAAGATAATGTGCAGTATGATTTCCGTTCCTTGCAGTCAATGATTACTACAGGCTGTTTCAATGCGTACAGAGAGCAAAGAAATTCGGATGACGAATCATCTATAGAAACCGAAGAACATCTTTTCAGAACCCCAAGAACTCAGTTGACACAAGATGAGCAGATTCAGCTTGATAATCTTCTTAGAACATCCCCTGTTTTCCATGATTACTATTATTTACAGCGTGATTACTGGTATTCACTGGATGAAAAGGTTGTTTTAAAGGCTAGAATCAAGAATGCTGATGTTATTGATGAAATCATGAAAGATAAGAATCGCATCAGTAAGCGTGATAAAGACAAATCAATTGATGATATTGCGTATGAGCTTGGATGCAATCTGGATTTGAACGAACGTAAAGAATATATTCTATATAAGATGAACAAGTCTTGCAAAAAGTATGAAGAACATCAATATGATGAAGCAGTTGAAGTTGATGTGGATCAGGAGGATGTTTATGAATAAATATAATCTTGGTGATACTGTCTTTTTCATAGCCAACGGATATCATATTCGAGAAGCCACGGTTATTCGAAACGGTGCAGGTTTCTGCACCATAAAGTTCAATGACAATGAAACTCCAGCAGGAACCAGAGTCAGAGAATCTAAGTTATTCCTGACTAAGCAGGAAGCTGAAGTTGTTGTTGAAAAAACACATAACACACTGTTATACTAGGCTTTGTTGGATTTGTTAGCCACCTTTTAGAGGTGAGAATATGAAAGAACAATTACAACTGAAAAATCACTTAAAGGAAGTTCGCACAGAAGCAAATCTTTCTCAAGCTCAGCTTGCAGAAATGGTAGGGGTATCAAGAAATACCATTAGTTCTATTGAAACAGGACAGTTTAATCCAACTGCAAAATTGGCTCTAATTCTTTGTATTGCATTGGACAAAAAATTTGAGGAACTATTCTATTTTTAGGAGGTCATTATGGAAAATATTATAATGTTGATTTTGGGAGTGTTCATATCTGTTGTGGGAATTATAAATATCAAAGGCAATATCAGCACAATTCATTCTTACAATAGGCGAAGAGTAAAAGAAGAAGATATACCAAAGTATGGAAAAGTTGTTGGAACAGGAACACTGATTATAGGAATATCTCTTGTATTAGGTTTTATTGTTTCGTTTTGGAGTGAAATAATTATAGATTATATCATTCTTCCAGCAGTTATTGTCGGATTAGGCTTTATATTGTATGGACAGTTCAAATACAATAAAGGAATTTTTTGAGAATCAGGGAGGTATAAAGATGGAATTGAACACAATATCAGGTCTGGCGATAGCGGGAGTTATCTGCTCCGTTGTCCTCTCGATGGGGGTACCGATTGCTTTGTTCATTGCAGGAAGGGTGAAGCTTAAGGCAAGGATTTCCTCGTTCTTTATCGGAGCAGGAACCTATCTGCTGTTTGCCATGCTGTTGGAGCAGCTGCTGCATGTTCTTGTCATTCAGTTCTGCGGACTGAACGCACAGAGCAGGCCATGGCTTTACTATGTGTACGCGGCTTTGGCTGCAGCGGTTTTTGAAGAGACCGGAAGACTGATTGCCATGAAGTTCTGGATGAAGAAATGGCTGGATTTTCCAAATGCACTGATGTATGGAATCGGGCATGGCGGTGTGGAGGCCATTCTGATCGGAGGATTTTCCGGAATCAGCAATCTTGTGTCCATGCTGATGATCAACAGCGGAGCCATGCAGAATACGCTGGCGGCACTTCCTGCTGAGTCTGCAAACCAGACCGTGTCACAGCTGTCGGCCCTATGGACAACACCGGCACCACTCTTTTTTGTAAGCGGAATCGAAAGAATCAGTGCCATCATTCTGCATATCGGGTTGTCACTGCTGATTTACCGGGCGGTAAAGGCAGGCAAATGCAGGACAGCGGCTTTTACAGAGGTTCTTGCATATGGGATTCATTTTATCGTGGACTTCTTTGCCGTGGCAGGTCCGGCGCTTCTTCCCATCTATGTGATTGAAATTGGTGTCTTTGTGATGGCAGCCGGAACTCTTGTTATGGCGCTGAAGATGGGAAGGATGGAAGAACTGTGAATTCCAGTTTTCTGCTATCATAAAACAGAATATATCTGACAGAACGCACCGTAGAAATACGGTGTTTTTTGTTACCCAATAGGAATACTTTCAGAAAGTGCCAAAGGTTGGAAAAAAGAATTAAATATGATTTCATGGAATGGAGCTGCAGAAAAATATGATATTCGTGACTGGGCACCAGAACATGAAAAAATGGGAAAAGGAATTACTTTATCTCAAGAAGAGGCAGAAGCTCTGTATGAGTTACTGGGTAAAACTCTAAAAAAATAGTTGTAATTAAATAAGCCAAAGACGTTTGATTGGGTGAACAGTTAAATGTCTTTGGCTTTCTTCGTAGAAATATAAATTTAATCCAACTCCGCCCCTAACTCATACCTCCAATATTCTGCCGCTTCATACTCTCTAGGTTCTGAGAGTACTGGTACGGTAAAGAGTTCAACCGGAACACCGAGTGTTGATGCGAAGAGTTTCATAAGATCCTCTTTCGGTGTTCGGACATCGCTTTCATACTGAGCAATCCGGACATCAGCACAGCTGTCGGGAAATCCAACAGCCATGCCAAGTTCTTTCTGGGTGAGTTGATTTTTTTGTCTTAAGTGTTTTAATTTTCTTCCAAATGTAATCATAGTATTATTCTCCTGTGCTTCCGAAAGCCCCGGTTCCTCGTTCTTCACCAAGGTCCAGGACAAAGTCTGCGATCACGACCGGTGTGATCACCAGCTGACCGACACGTGTGTCTTTATGAATGGTCTGAGAAGATGTGCTCACGTTGCTGATAATGGCATGGATCTCACCACGGTAACCGGAGTCAATCGGTGGAAGTTCACATACCAGTCCTTTTGCTGCCATGCTGCTTCGTGGAAAGACATATCCGGCAAATCCATCTGGGATGATGAGACCGAATCCAAGCGGAATTCTTGCAATCTCACCTGGTTTTAATACGCAATCATAAGGCATGAATACATCAGCACCGGCATCATTTTCATGTGGTCGGAAGGGATGATGATCTGCTTTCAGCCCAAAGTCAATCAGTTTAATCTTTATGGCTGCTCACCTCCTTCCTGATGAGCAATGGATAATCTGCTTTTAAGATATCTGACGGTATCCAAAGCTTTGAAATGGGATTCTGGCAGGACATCTGTTTTTCCATGCAGCTTCCTCTCTGACAGAATGGACCGGTAAGATCCGGTGCAAAAAGGATTGGGCTTAATTTGTACAATCTTTGCCAGATCTGTAGCATCACAATCCTTGTTTCATCCGTATTTCTTCTGCAGGTTCTCTGACCGATCATATGCTTCCACTGGTAAGGCGTTGCACTGATGATCAGTACGTTTCGAAGTCCCTGAGGTGTGGCATATCCGGCTGAATCATGATCAATGCCTAAGGCACAGAGTTCTGTATAGTGGTCCAGATCTGACTGACAGCTTTTTTTGTAAATATCCTGGATTTCTTTATCTGCTTTCATGATTCCATATGGAATAGCAAATGCAGCGTGACCGGAATAATTGCTGTACTGCAGAGATGCACTCATGTACTTTACTTCGTTCTGATGCCTTGTGATCTGTGCCAGGAAGCGTCTGCTTGCACCAACAACAGCCACGGTAATGACCATGAATTTCTGTACGGTTGGATGTGGAAGCCCCGCAATGTTTTCTACGGTCTTCTGACTGTAGGATTGATGGTAAAGGTCCATCAGATCTGCCATGCTCTGGATTGTATGACCGTGTTGTGTGAGCCTGGCAGCAAAGACCATATTCTGTTCTGCTTCCCGGATTCCATAGCAGTTTAAGATAGCTGTTTCAATGTGATCCATAGGCCTGTTCCTCCTTTACCAGAGCTTTTAAAAGAATCAGATAGTTGATGCAGTCTGTGATCTTTTCGTCCCACTGTTCCATATCAAAATGTAACAGAGTGGAATAACACATATCGTAAAGGGATACGACATGTTTCGACATCATACCGGCCAGTGCTGCTTTTGGATTGCAGTTCTGTAAAGCGGCAGCAATCTTGAATGCGCTGAGGCGGTCAATATTGTCACCGGTATATTCTTTCTTTTTATGTGCCAGAATATCGGCACACTTTCTCATCTGAAGTTCAAATACAACATTAAATTCTTCTTGTGTCATGTGATAGTTCCTCCTTTGTTTTGTGATAATTATCGTTCGAGATCTTTGGTTTTTGATCTCACTGGTTCCGGAATCTGCATCTGAAGAATGGCATCAACATTCTGATCGGCAGTATCCAGATCTTTTAATTTTTCTTTCAAGCTGCTTATTGCTTCTTCTTCGGAAGCTATCTGCTGTTGCAGTTTTTCTTTTTGTAAAGTCAGAGTTTTTAGGCTTGTCATCTTTCCATCCTGATAAAAGGATCTCAGCCAATCTCTGGCTTCTTCATATTTCTGAATTTCCTTCGCATGTTCTTTTCGGTACTTTCCTTTGTACTTTGCATTTGAAAATTGGGAATAAACTTTCTTATTTGCATAGTACTGTCCGGTATAACGGATCTGATCGTTGAGGATCCTTAGATCGGACCGATGCTGAGCAAACTGTGTCTGCATTTCTTTCAGTTCCTGCTTTGATGCAAGCAGTGTATTTTTCAAATCTGACTGCGTATCAAATCCATGTTCCTGCACATAGATAATGGTATTTGCCATTTGCTGCAGGTTAGAAAGTTTTACCCGATGAGCATAAGCCGGGCTCTGCATTGCTTTCACATTTGTCTGGAGATTTACAACCAGGCGCAGGTGAGATCTGACGTAGAGAATGGCCAATGGATCCTTGCGTAAGAAGGTTTGTTCCAAGTGTTCTTTTCCATATCGTGTTCCCAGTGCACGTTCAGTGATCCGCTTCTGTCGATCAGGATGAAGATAGCTGTATCTGCCACGATGCTCAATCACAGAGATCTGAAATAGGTCCAGAAGTTTAGAGTGGAATTCATCAAAATTGCTGGAAGTGACAGCACATTCATTAATCGCATTTCGCAAATATTCTTTCTGTGTACGGAATACGGTGGATGTTAGCTTGAGACCATCTTCGATGATCTTCTGGTTGATTTCATCAAGTTTTGCTGGCCATGTTTCTGTGCCATATATTCTTTCTGAGTGATTTTTCTTTCAGCCGGAGCAAGAAGATCTATCTGGTGAAGTCCTTCCCGTAGGCAACGATCCATGACAGTTTTCTTAAAAGTATTCATGAATTTATCCGTGGAACGATGCTTGTATCCGGCAGCTTCTTCATGTGGTTTATCCATATATGGCTGCCTTTCCACTGCAGTCTTCCTCACACTGTTGATGACGATGTGAGTATGGATATTTCCGGATTCATTGTGGCCATCGGTGTGAGTAACCACCAGTGCCTGATATCCGGGAAACATCTGCTTTGCAAGGTGCAAACTGATTGTCTGTGCTCTCTCTCCGGTAAGTCCATTTTCTGTAACATCGGCTGGATCGTAGCTGATAATGTAGTGGTGACTTTTGATATCTTCACGTTTCTTATTTTTGTGAAAATGAGCATTTGTCAGCTCACATTCCTTGTCAAAAGACATCGGATCACAGTTCAGGCCATCCATATAAAACTCTTTTCGCAGGATGCTCCGTCCGGATTCATCTACAATCTTTTTCCCGTTTTTTTCATCATGTTCAAACAGAAGATAATTGATAGCAGCCGAGTAATTTGCATTTCTGCTTTTAATGTGTTTTACGATTGCCATTCATACCACCTACCAGTTTCAGTACCTCTTTTCTCAATAGGAATAAGTCAGTAATGCACTGATGGATTTGATTTTCTATAGCACGTGACTGACTACCACCACTATTAAAATGCTTGGCGATCTGATTGAGATTCGATCCGATTTTTCCATATTCACTGACCAGTTTTCTGAGATCGTTCATGTCTGCAACAACTTCAATCTGGTGATTGATTTGCTTTTCAAGTAGTAGTTTTCTCACATATTCAGAACGAGAAAGTCCTGTAACGTCAGCGGCTTCATTTAATACTGCCAATTCAATATCCGTTAATTTTAACGTGATGATGTTACTCCTCTTGAGATTCTTTTCTTTCTTCTTAGGTGCCATAGTCCTCCTTCCTTTTTGATAAGACATCTTGGATGTGCGATTACACTTTTTAACCGGCTGTCCCTTCCGGTTATATAAAGTGCTGCGACTATCTTTGATAGAGAGCCAACAGATATCTTTGATGTCTGTACGAGGGTATGGGGAATCGGAATCCCCATCAAGAGACTTACCCGGAGGTATACCGTAGCCATAAAATGGCTATACGGTAATACCTGGGTGGATCTTGCTCTGTATGTGTACCCCTCTATATAACGAAACGCTCAGAGGCTGTTTTACAGTGGGGGAAAAGAAAAAATATCAAAAAATTGATGATTAATGGTGAGCTTGTGATAGAATGGAAAAAAGAGAAAAGCATAAAGGATGTAGTTGTGGAGAATATTTGTTATGATTAGAAAGTTGCTGAACGGAGATATCGATAGAGTTGCTGACATATGGTTAAAGACAAATCTGAAAGCACATTATTTTATTTCCAATCAATACTGGAAAAGTAATTATGAATTAGTGAAAGAAATGATGTCACAATCCGAAGTCTATGTGTTTGAAGCGGATAAAATGATACAAGGATTTGTAGGACTAAATGATGAATATATCGAAGGTATTTTTGTCTCTGATGAAATGCAGTCATGTGGCATAGGTAAGCTTTTATTAGATTATATTAAGGATAAAAAAGTTAGATTACAATTAAATGTATACCAGAATAATACCAGAGCAATTTCTTTTTACCAAAGAGAAGGGTTCATTATTCAATGTGAAGGGTTGGATGAAGCTACTGGTGAAAAAGAGTACACCATGCTATGGAAACAAAAATAGAAATCGGAATTGACGGAGGTGCATTTATGAACTGTTCGGTCTTTATTTTAGAATGTGCTATTATGATGGCAATATTTGGTGTGTTTGTTTTTGGGCTGTTGTTTATCAATCCAATAACTTTTGTTAGTGATTATCCACCAGAAATGGTTTCATGTTAAGGCTTTACTTCCTATGATTCCTGTTTTTGCTGTAGGAGGAATTATTATGTCATTTTTGATGGTGTGGCTCTGGTGATTCATTAAGGAATATTAAGCGGTATGCAAATTCCAGTGATGATGTTGAAAAATCGAAATTTCTTTGGGAGAAAATCTATGAAGAAAAAAGTCAAAATTCTGATTGCGTTGATAGTTGGATTTGCTCTTGCAATGCTATTGATGAGCGTCGCAATTTATTTTGGATTTACTAACGCATATAGTGCAAATGTAAATGCACTAACTGTTAAAATACTCGGAATGCCTATTTACGAGCTTACAAAGTCTGGAACAGAGTATATTGGTAAATCAATAGGAATTTATATGGGGGCAGTATGTGGCATTTGTATGGTACTCAGTGTTATTGTTGAAGAACTTATCAGCAAAATAAGACACAAATAACTCCCAGTTTGTTGAATTAAAATGAAATAAAGTTCCAGTAATCATAGAGTGTATGGATTCAATTCCATATGCTCTTTTTCTTTTACTTAATTTCCAGAAAATGCGGGATAAACACTGCTTCTAAAGAATATAATATGATTGTGGAATAGAAATATGCAACAAGTTACAAAAATTTATTTCAATGTCCGACTGATATATTGATTTTTGAAGTCCATTCGGATATACTAGAATAGAAAAATGCAACATGTTGCAAAAATCTTTTACAGTGAGGATTTAAGATGGAGATTCGCAGAGATTTTTATTTGGATAAATTGATAAAAAGAAAGAATAATGGATTGATTAAGGTAATTACTGGTATTCGTCGATGTGGAAAATCCTATTTACTGAATAATCTGTTTTATCATCATTTATTAGAAAGCGGAGTTGATGCTGACCACATCATTCGCTTTGCTTTTGATTCAGCCGATGATCTTTATCTGATTGGCGAAAGCCTGATTCAGATTGAAAAGGAAAAGCGTGGAGTTGACCCCGAAAAGTTTATGGCTTATATCCGTTCCAAAGTTGTAGATGAAGAAATGTATTATCTGCTGCTTGATGAAATTCAGATGTTGGATTGTTTTGAAGCTGTTTTGAATGGCTATCTTCGCAAAGATAATATGGATGTATTTGTGACCGGAAGTAATGCAAAACTTTTGTCTAAAGATATAGCCACCGAGTTCGCCGGTCGTGGTGACGAGGTTCATATGTATCCCCTGAGTTTTGCTGAGTTTATGACCGTTTACAGCGGTGATAAGTACATGGGATTATCTGAATATATGCTATATGGCGGTATTCCTCTGGTTGTTCTTCGTGAGGGAGCAAACGATAAGGCTGTTGCATTGCAGAATCTGTTCAATGAGATTTATATTCGAGATATTACCAAACGTAACCGAGTGAAGAACATCGGAGAACTGGAAGATCTTTTGAATATTCTTTCCTCCGCTATTGGTTCTATGACCAATCCAGAAAAGTTGAAGAATACTTTCAAGACGGTAAAGAAATCCAGAATCACTTCCGCTACCATTAAGAAATATCTGGATTATTTTGAGAATTCTTTCCTGATTGAATCAGCACAAAGATATGACATTAAAGGAAAAGCATATATTGAAACACCTAAGAAATATTATTTTTCCGATCTTGGTCTTCGCAATGCTAGAATCAATTTCCGTCAGTTTGAGCAGACTCATTCTATGGAGAATGTAATTTATAATGAACTTCGTATGCGTGGTTACAGTGTGGACGTGGGCGTAATACCAATTGCAGAAAGGAATCAGGAAGGTAAGGCTATCCGTAAACAGCTTGAAGTTGATTTTGTATGCAATCTTGGTTCATCCAGATACTATATCCAGTCGGCATACTCGCTGCCAGATGAAACGAAACGCACTCAGGAAATCAGACCGTTCAGGAAAATTGATGATTCCTTCAAAAAGATTGTTATCACAAAAGATATTGTGCAGCCCTATTATGATGACTATGGTATCTTGACTGTAAACATTTATGACTTTCTCCTTGATCCGCAAATTCTTGAAAAATAAACAATGTTATAAAGGAGGTTATGCGGTCTTGGAAGAATGTATGCCGGTGGAGGCGAACTTTCAATTCAAGGTTATCACAGGCTCGAACCACTAGATTTTAAGGGAAAAGGTGCGTTCCACCATTCCCTTGTACAATAGGGGTTGAGTATGTTTTTCGTTGAACAACCGAGCCACGTGGAGACGGTTGTTCTGTTGACTAAAGTACATAATTGACAGTGTGAAAAGGGCTTGAAATATAAGACTTTTTCAGCGACTTGTGATAAATCTGTGGAAGGAGAGGACTCATGAGAGACAGATCAAAAGAAATCGCTATGCTGGAGGATACGCTTAAGATCTTAAAACAGGGCTGGTATGAAAAAAATGGCAAAAGGATACAGCTGAAACTTTCCGCAAAAGAAATGCAGGAGATACAGGTGTACCTGCCGGAAGCGGTGAAGAAAAATTGTTCTGATCCTGAGTTCAGCAGGCCGTTTGTGATTGGACGTTGCGGACATGGCTGTGAAAATATAGATTCTTTTGCACTTGCCAGAAAACGCCTTGGCGATACGTATCTTTTTACCAGGGATGATCACGGCATTCTGGTTTTGAATCTTGCCAATCCTGTGCATCCGGGAGGCGGCGTTCGTAACGGTGCAAGAGCGCAGGAGGAAGACCTTTGCAGGAAAAGTTCACTTCTTCTTTCTCTGGAGAGCAAAGAAGCTCGGAAATATTATGATTATAACAAGAGCCTCAATACCTACCTGGGTTCAGATGCGCTGATGATCGCGCCTTATGTAGAAATTATAAAAGATAGAAATGTAACAGGTGATTTTATAAAGGATTATGAATTAAATGATGAAATTATTGCGGATACAAAGATTGATAAAAAACATATTGTTATAAAAAGCATTAAACATATTATTGTACTTGAAAATACAGTGGTATTAATCTTGCTACTAACTTGTCTTAATGTAAAACTATTTAATCCTTTATAATATAAACCTTTCATATTCATTACTATTTTTAATATAAGACCTGATAATGACCAAAATATTAAAAATGTAGATAAAGCTCCTAAAACAATTGGAATATATAGACTAGTTATATCACCACTTAATTTACTATCACTTGTAACAAAGTAATATGAATAAATAAGCATAGCACATGCGATTATAAATATAATCACGCAAAGAATAGGATTCTTTAATTTTATTTTTTCAGTCTTTTTACTTGAATTAATTAAATCAATAAGTTTACATTTACTAACACTTATAGTATTAAATATCATAACAATTAAATACATAATTCCAAAATATATTAAGCATTTAAGTGCAGCACTTGATGAAAATATAAATCTAAAATTAGTCATATCTGCTTCAAATAAATTTGCGACTAATAAACTCATTAATTCTGATAAGAAAAATCCAAGTAAAAGTCCAACGCCTAAAGATAAAATACCTATTATAAGTGTTTCAAAAAATAGTATTAAAGATATTTTTCTTTTACTCATTCCAAGTGTTAAATATATACCAAATTCTTTATTTCTTCTTTTTATTAAAAATCTAGATGCATAAATAATTAAAAAGCCTAATATAAAGGATATAAATACACTAACTGATGAAAGTAATTGATTCATAAGATTTATTATTTTTAAAGTATTACTAGATACTTTCATCATTACTGTTTGACTTTCTATTGAATTAAATACATAAAATATAGCAACACCTAAAACTAAAGTTAGAAAATAGATGGCATAGTCTTTAATACTTTTTTGTATATTTTTTATTGAAAGTTTAAAGAGCATCGTTTAAGTCACCACCTAAAAGAGTTACTACATCAATTATTTCATCAAAGAATTCTTTTCTTTTTATGTTACCGCAAGAAAGAGCCATTTCACTTTCATGTTAAAGATATGTATGATATAGAAGATAGAGTTTTAATGTGTGATGGAGTAGATCATATTAAAGTATTTAAAAATGATGAGAAAAAGAAAGAGTATGAAAAAAGACTTATAAATAATTTGAAATAATGGGGTGTAAAATATGAATGATGAAGTTAAATTTATGACAATTGATGCAAAGGGT
>OIYV01000481.1_pt1 | contig 22818 bp, 21 predicted proteins | sample 1588251 | NCBI WGS metagenome assembly OIYV01 (sample SAMN03283282) | human gut metagenome | biome: human-associated habitat; material: feces | host: Homo sapiens | place: Peru | collected 2012
CCCCCGTTTCTTCTATTATACCAGAAACGAGGGCGTTTTTGTAGTTCTTTGACAGTCTGAAAAACACCGTACTCAACGAGTACGGTGTTTTTCTTTGCAGGTAAAACTGGAGATCATGTCCCGCGCGTGGAGTGCGTTTTGAGCGCGGGGCTGCGTAGCTGTTGTTTCAGAGGTTTATCAGGTCATGACTTAAGCAGTAAAGCTGGTTGGCGGAGTGGGAGGCGGCAACCATTTTATCACTTGCTTTTAGAAAAAATGTGGGATACAATACGGACAAAGGAAGATTGAATTATGATGATGTATGGAGGTGAACTCAAGTGAACTACCCCGACAAGTATTGCCTGACGCCGGAACAGAGCCGGTTCCTTGCCAAAAAGAAGTGGGATGAAAACGTCTATTGCGGGATGCAGATGGAGAATCGCGCTGTAACCTTTCCGCAGACGAAGACCATTTTAGAGGGGATCAACGTTCCGAATGTGCGTCTGGACGACATTCAAGCGATCCTGAATATGCGTGATGCGTGGCGCTTTGTGCTCGACACGATGGGACAGCCGGTAACGCTGGAGTACTGGTGCAAGCTCAACGAGTATATTGCACGTAACGAGGCACTTGAATGGGGCAAGCTGCGCACCGGATGCGTGGCCATTTCCGGCACCGACTACGCACCACCTGTGCCGGTTTTGGACACCGTCCGGCGGGAATTGGAGCAGCTTTTGACCGCCGATACAAGCGCTACGGAGCGAGCCCTTTCTGTGTTCACGTGGGGCACGCGCGGTCAATTCTTCTGGGACGGCAACAAGCGCACAAGCCTCGTGCTGGCGAACAAGCTCCTCTTGGAGGCCGGCGCCGGAATGCTGACCATCACGGCCAAGCACATGGAGCGATTCAATACTCTGCTGCTGAGCTACTACGATACCGGCGACGCGCGGGCATTGACCGATTTCCTCTACGAGTATGCCGTCCTCGGCATGGAAGTTGCTGCATAGATCAAGAACAAAACGGGGCGCGAGGGTATCACGCCCCGTTTTGTTGCAATTCGTGTTTTACAACCGAGCCGAACCTCTGCCTTTTGGCAAGGGTTCGGCTCATTTTTTTAACTGTTGACGTTGCGTTGCACAACGGTATAGGTCACAGATGTGCCGCATCGAAGACGGAAAAACGAAGCGCAGATCGGCACATAGTTTTGACAAAAATATGCAAAATCGTATTAAATTTTGCTAAATGTCTTGACTTGTAGTATGCTCTATAGTAAACTGGAAATATGCACAATAAGGGGTGAGGCGTGATGACGTTTCCTGCGCACATCAGACAAAACGGGGCGGAGCAGGCCGTGCAGACGGTCGAACAGCACAGCCGCGCCACGGCGGCCTATGCGGCACAGCGCTTAGAGGCCGTCGGCTTGCCAAGCCTTGGCTATCTTGCCGGACTGCTGCACGATATGGGAAAAGCGAAGGCGGAATTTGAGGAGTACCTGAGAAAGGCCGCGGAGCATTGTGAGACAGTCAGGCGCGGGAGCGTGAATCATACCTTTGCGGGATGCAGATTTTCATTGGAGCAGTTTCATCGGGAGGATGAAACGGGGATGCGGCAGCTGACATCGGAGCTGCTGGCCTATGGGATCGGCGCGCATCACGGGCAATTTGATTGTATAGACAGCCGCCACCGGAGCGGCTTTGCGCATCGCAGGAGCAAGGAAGGGATCGGATACGCGGAGGCGCTTCAAAATTATCGGGCGCAGGTCGCGGGCATGGAGGAGCTGGAACGGCTCTTTGCGCAGGCCAAGGTGGAGCTTGTGCCGATATGCGACAGAATAAATGCGCTGCTGGAAAACTCCGGCGACGTAGACGGCGACGGCCTGTTTTACTATGGGCTTCTGGCGCGGGTCATCCTATCGGCGCTGATGGATGCCGACCGCACGGATACGGCGGAGTTTATGAACGGGTGTGCTTACCCAAAGCAGCCGGACGGCGAGGCACGAAGGGCTATGTGGCAGCGGTGCCTTGCCTATATGGAACAGCGTCTGGACGAATTTCCGAAGGACACGCCGATCCGGAACGCCCGCCGGAAAATATCGGACGCGTGCGCGGCAGCCGCACAAAAGCGGAGCGGCGTCCTTCGATTGAACGTGCCTACCGGTGGGGGTAAGACCCTCTCTGCGCTGCGCTATGCGCTGGTGCACGCCGAGCGATGGAACAAGTCGCGGATCGTTTTGACCTCGAGCCTCCTTTCCGTTCTGGATCAAAACGCGGCGGTGATCCGTGCATTTCTGCCCGATGACGTGCAGATTTTAGAGCACCACTCTAACGTTGTCCGTCCGAAGGAGGACGATGCGACAGAGTGGGAGATGCTGACGGAGCGGTATTCCGCGCCGATCATCATTACAACGTTGGTGCAGTTGCTGCAAACGTTGTTTTCCGGAAAAAGCGCCTGTGTCCGGCGGCTTCAGGCGCTGTCAGACAGCGTTATCGTGATCGACGAAGTGCAGACAGTCCCTGACCGGCTGCTGACACTGTTTAATCTGGCTGTGAACTTTTTGTCGGAGGTGTGTAACGCCACGGTGGTGCTGTGCTCCGCAACGCAGCCGGCGCTGGAGTATGCCGCGCACCCGCTTGCGGGCGTGCCGACGGAGATGGTCGCATACGACGCGGCACTCTGGGAACCGTTTCGGCGCACGCGGATCCGTGACGCCGGAGCGCTCCGACTGGAGGAAATTCCGCAGCTTGTGCGACAGACGACGGAAACCAGTTTGCTCCTGATATGCAACATGAAGTCCGAGGCGCGCTACCTGTATGAAGCGCTGGCGGAGGATACGCCGGAGCTGTTTCACCTGTCTGCGGGGATGTGTATGTGCCACCGCCGTGAGACGCTGCGAAAAATTCAGGCGGCGCTGGATGCGGGGCGAAAGGTCGTCTGCATATCGACGCAGGTGATCGAGGCCGGTGTGGATATTTCCTTTGGCTGCGTGATCCGTTTTACGGCGGGGCTGGACAGCATCGTTCAGGCTGCCGGAAGATGCAACCGGAACGGGGAAAGCGAACAGGCAGCGCCGGTGTATATCGTTCGCTGCTTGGATGAAAACCTGAGCTGCCTGACGGACATTCAGCGCGGGAAGGATGCCACCGAAGCGCTGCTGGACGCCTATGCAAGACATCCCGAACGGTTTGACAATGACCTCTCTTCCGAGGCGGCGATCTCTTATTACTACCGGACGCTCTATGCCGGTACGAAGGAGAAGTTTCAGGATGACTACATATCGAGTATCGGATGCACGCTGTTTGAATTGCTGAGTACAAACGACACGTATTTACAGGGAGCGTCTTCGGATTATCTTCTAAATCAGGCCTTTCAAACGGCGGGCGCGGTATTTACCGTGTTCGATCAGGAGACGACGGATGTGCTCGTTCCTTACGGAAAGGGGCGGGAGATCGGCGATCGGCTGCTTGTGCTGGATCGGCAATATGCGGTGGATCCCAAGGCGCTGGAGCCGCTTCTTCAGGAGGCAAAGGCTTACACGGTCTCACTTTACCGGTTCCAGTTCGAGCAGCTGCGGCGCAGCGACGGGGTCATGGAGTTGTTCAACGGAAGAATTTGCGTCATGACGGACGGATTCTATCATGATGCCGTTGGTTTTTCTCTGCGGCAAAAAAATCTATGGGAGGTGTAGCATGAAACCGGAACATCCAAATTTTGTTGCGTTTCAGGTGACCGGAGCGTACGGACTGTTTTCAGATCCGCTCATGCGCGTGGGCGGCGAGAAGTGCAGTTACCCGATCCCGACCTACGAGGCACTGAAGGGCATACTGCACAGCGTTTACTGGAAGCCGACGTTTGTCTGGTACATTGACGCGGTTCGCGTGATGAACCAGATCCAAACGGAAGTGAAGGGAATGCGGCCGATCAAGTATTATGGGAAGAAAGAGAAGCTCAATGACCTTGCGTATTACACTTATCTGAAGCAGTGCAGCTATCAGGTGCTGGCACATTTTGAATGGAACGACAATCGTCCGGAGCTGGCGCACGACCGCAACGAAAACAAGCACCACTGTATTGCAAAGCGGAGCATCGAGCGGGGCGGAAGGAGAGACATTTTCCTCGGTACGCGCGAATGCCAAGCGTATGTGGAGCCGTGTTGTTTCGAGGAAGGCGAGGGGCACTATGCAAACCTGCCGGAATTGCGCTTCGGCCTGATGTACCACGGGATCACGTATCCGGACGAGGCGTATTCGCCGGAGACGGCGGGGAGAATGACGGCGAATTTCTGGTACCCCGTTATGAAAAACGGCGTGATCACCTTCCCGCGTCCGGAAGACTGCCCCTGCCACAAGACTTTGAAAAAGATGGACATGAAGCGTTTTGGTGAGCAGCAGGAAAATTTCAGCGGTCTGCGGGAATTTGGGGAGGTGGAGTGATGGGACTGTTTCAGCGCGCTTATGAAACTTACTGCGCCATGGAACGCGAGGTCGGAAACTATGCAGAAGGAAAGCAGCCGCTTGCTCCCGTTTCGCACACCGTGACAGCCGCGCAGATCGTGATCACGCTGGATCGTGAGGGGCGGTTCCTTTCGGCGGCAGAGGTGCCTAAGACATATGGAAAAATCATCATTCCGGTCACGCAGGAGTCTGCCGGAAGAACATCCGCACCGGCGGCGCACCCGCTTTGTGAGCAGCTTGGGTATTTGTGCGGGACGGATGCGGAAAAATATCAGCTTTACCTGACGGGATTGGAAAAATGGAACCGCTCACCGTGGAGCCATCCCAAGTTGCAGCCGATCCTGAACTACGTGCGAAGCCGAAACCTGCTGCCGGATCTGCTGCGTTGTGGGTTGGCCGCACTCGACGAGAAAGGGAAGCTGAAAGATGAAAAAAAGCTGGTATGCTGGAGCGTGCATGACACGGAGAGCGACGCGCCGCCGGAATGCTGGCGGGATAAGACGCTCTTCCGGTCCTTCATCGACTACTATGCGTCCGTTCAGGAGATGCCGCAGGATCTGTGCATGATCTCCGGGACGAAAACCGCGATCGGTGAGCAGCACCCAAAGGGTGTCGTTCCGTTCTATGGAAACGCAAAACTCATTTCCTCCAATGATCAGAACGGATTTACCTATCGCGGACGGTTTGAAGACGAGCGGCAGGCGGCGACGGTCGGCTACGAGGTTTCCCAGAAGGCGCACGCTGCGCTGCGTTGGCTGTCGGCCAATCAAGGCGTGCTCATCGGCAATCGAATGTTTCTGTGCTGGAGTCCGCAGGGCGTGGAGACAAAGCGTGCCATGCTTCCGCTGCGACCGAAAGATGCCGCGCCGTGCTTTCGCCCTTCGGAGTATCGCAGAGATCTGCAGTTGACGCTGCTGGGGGAACGGGAGCGACTTCCGCGGGATGCAAATGCGGTGATCGCTGCGTTTGACGCTGCCACCACCGGCCGCTTGGCCGTTACTTATTACGCGGAGCTGCCTGCTGCGGATCTCCTCCAGCGGCTGCACGACTGGGACGAGAGCTGCTGTTGGTTCCACGGAAAATTCGGCGTGCAGTCACCGTGGCTGAAGGACATCGTAGACTGCGCCTACGGCGTGCAGCGGGAACAAAAGAAGACCTTTTTCTTCGAGACGGATGAGCGCGTTCGCGGACAGCAGATGCAGCGGTTGATCGTCTGCCGCGTAGACTGCGGGCGGATGCCCGCCGATATCCTGCGCCGACTGGTCGATCGTGTGTCCAACCCGCAGGCCTATGACGGCGAGCTTTGGAAAAAGCTCCTGTTTGTGACCTGTGCCGTGATCCAAAAATATCATGCCCCAATGCAAAAGGAGGAACTGTGCATGGAATGGGAACTGAACCGAAAAGATCCGAGCTTCCAATATGGCCGCCTGCTGGCAGCGATGGAGCGTGCGGAGGAGGACTACTATGCCGCAAGCAAGGAAAAACGACAGACAAACGCGATGAAATCGCTCCCGATGTTCAAGAAGACGCCCATGCGCGTGTTCGAGCGTGTCAACGAAAAGCTGGAGAGCGCATACCTTCCGCGTCTGAACGATTGGCAGCGTGACCGCTATCGGCGCTTGCGGGAGGAGATCATGGCGCTGCTGTGTGCGTGCGGCAGCGATCTGAACGCACCGCTCAACGAGTTCTACCTTGTCGGCTATTGCCTGCAGAGAAACGCATTTTTCCAAAAGCACGAAGACAATGAAATGACTGAACTTGAGGAGGAATAAAAATGGCAGTATTACAGAACAAAATCGACTTCGTGGCCTTCCTTTCCGTGACTCGCGCCAACTGCAACGGCGACCCGCTGGACGGAAACCGCCCCAGAGTGGACTACAACGGCTATGGCGAGATCTCCGACGTGTGCATCAAGCGAAAGATTCGCAACCGGATGCAGGATCTTGAAAATGCGATATTCGTTCAGTCGGAAGATCGCTGCGACGACGGCTGCGGCAGCCTGAGCGAGCGCGCTTCTGCCGCCACGAACGGCATCAAGGATCGGGAGCAATATGCGCATATCGCCTGCGAAAAATGGTTGGATGTCCGTTCCTTCGGACAGGTTTTCGCCTTCAAGGACGCAAAAGGCGTTTCTGTCGGTGTGCGTGGGCCGGTTTCCGTTCATCAGGCGGTGAGCGTTGATCCCGTCGAGGTGGAGTCCATGCAGATCACCAAGAGCGTTAACGGCGAGAAGAAGGGAAAGGACGATACGCGCGCTTCGGATACCATGGGCATGAAGCACTTTGTCCGCTTCGGCCTCTATCAGCTCAAGGGCTCGATCAACGTGCAGCTTGCAGAAAAAACCGGTTTTACGGAACAGGATGCCGAAACGGTCAAGGAGTGCCTGCGCACGCTGTTTGTGAACGATTCCTCTGCGGCGCGTCCGGACGGCTCCATGGAGGTGTGCAAGGTCTTCTGGTGGAAGCATCCGGGCAAAGAGGGGAAGTATTCCTCCGCAAGCGTGCACCGGCTGGCACACGCGGTGCGCAAGGATCCGGAAAAAATTCCCACCTGTGCGGCGGATTATGAGATCTATGCAGACAAGCTGCCGGATCTGGATATGGAAGAAATGAATGGACTTTGAGGAAGAGGAGTTTCTTTCCCTCTCCGGCTTGCAGCATTTCAGATTTTGCCGCAGACAGTGGGCGTTGATCCATATAGAGGGGCAATGGAGGGAGAATTACCGCACCGCAGACGGAAGAGCGTTTCACGAAAACGCACACAACGGCGTTCCGGTTGAAAGCCGAGGTGATCGGGTCATTACGCGGGATATACGCGTCTTTTCTCCGACCTTGGGGGTCACCGGTGCCTGCGACGTGCTGGAATTTCATCGGGACGATGCCGGTATTCCGCTGAAAGACAGGGCGGGGCTGTGGCAGCCTTATCCGGTGGAATATAAGCGGGGCAGCCCCAAGCAGGATAATGCGGACGCTTTGCAGCTTTGTGCGCAAGCCATGTGTTTGGAGGAAATGCTCTGTTGCGAGATCCCTGTGGGTGCGCTATACTATGGAGAGACGCGCCGCCGCGTACAGATTGACTTCACGCCGGAACTGCGACAGGAAGTCAGGACGCTCCTGCTTGAAATGCACGCGCTGTATGCAGCGGGACGCACGCCGAAAGTCAAGCCTACCAAGGCCTGCAACGCCTGTTCTTTGCGGGAGTTGTGCCTGCCGAAACTGATGCGCAGCAAGACGGTTTCCGCCTATCTGCGCCGTGCGATGGAGGCGGAGCCGTGAGACAACTGTTAAATACGCTCTTTGTCACATCGGAGAATGTATATCTTTCTCTGGACGGGGAAAATGTGGTTGCCAATCAGGACGGGAATGTCGTTGCGCGCTACCCGCTGCATATGCTGCAAAGCATCGTTTCCTTTGCCTACGCCGGAGCGTCGCCCGCCCTGATGGGCGCGTGTGTCGAAAGGGGCATCGGTATGGCATTTTGCACGCCGCGAGGCAGATTCCTCGCGCGCGTCGCGGGCGGAGCACAGGGAAACGTCCTTCTGCGCCGGATGCAATATCGGCAGGCCGACGACCCGACGTGCAGTTGCCGGATTGCCCGAAGTATGATTTTTGGGAAGGTCTATAATGCCCGTTGGAGTGTGGAACGCACCCGAAGAGACCATGCGCTGCGGATCGACGACAAGCGGTTTGCGGCCGTTTCCGCTCAACTTCAAGGGCTGCTTGCGCAGGTCGCGGAGGAGACCTCGCTGGAGAGCCTGCGCGGACTGGAAGGAGCCGGTGCGACGGCATACTTCAGCGTGCTGGATGATATGATCCTTCGGGAAAAGGAGACGTTCTTTTTCCGTGGACGCAGCCGCCGACCGCCGTTGGACGCGTTCAATGCTCTGCTTTCCTTTGCCTACAGCCTGCTTGCGCATGACTGCGCGTCGGCGCTGGAGAGTGCCGGTCTGGATGCCTACGTAGGATATTTGCATCGGGACCGCGCAGGCCGAGAGTCGCTGGCGCTGGATCTGATGGAGGAGCTGCGCCCTTGCTTTGCGGATCGTTTTGTGCTGACATTGGTCAATAACCGCGTCATGAAGGCCGATTGCTTTGACTTCCGCGAAAGCGGCGCCGTCCTGCTGACCGACGGCGGACGGAAAGCCTTTCTTCAAAAATGGCAGGAGCGGAAAAAGGAGACAATCACGCACCCGTTTTTGGAAGAAAAACTCCCTTGGGGCATGGTGCCTTACGTGCAGAGTCTGCTCTTGGCGCGATATTTGCGCGGTGATCTGGATGATTATCCACCGTTCTTATGGAAGTGAGGCACTATGCTGGTTTTGATCACCTATGATGTAAATACGGAGAACGCGGAGGGGCGAAAACGCCTGCGCCAAATCGCAAAGCAGTGCGTAAACTACGGACAACGGGTGCAAAACTCGGTTTTCGAGTGCCTGCTGGATGGCGCGCAATGCCGAGCACTGCAACACAAGCTCTGCCAGATCATGGACGAGGAGAAGGACAGCCTGCGGTTTTACTATATCGGAAACCGGTATGAGAAAAAGATCGAACACTTCGGATGCAAGCGGTCTTATCTGCCGGAAGACACGCTGATGATATAGTGCGAAGTGAAAGCGTACAGCGCATCACGCGCAGGTTCGCACCATACTTTTGGGAGAAACTCCGCGAGATGCCCTGAAACGAGCGGGGACAAAAGGCGGCGCAAGGCCGGAAATTTTCACTTTTTGTAAAGGTTTGCAAAACCGGACAAAGATTTTTGTTCAGTTTTGCAGTCGCGCCCCACACGGGGCGCGTGGATTGAAATTTTTTTCCGGAAGGGACTTGACAAGTGACCGTTCGGTCGCGCCCCACACGGGGCGCGTGGATTGAAATTCATGTAATTCATACAAATTCACCTCAGAATGAATCGTCGCGCCCCACACGGGGCGCGTGGATTGAAATCTTTTTGCCTATTTCAAAGCCCAAAGAAACAGCCGGTCGCGCCCCACACGGGGCGCGTGGATTGAAATAGAAAATGCTTGACATACGGCTGGCCGTATGATAGTCGCGCCCCACACGGGGCGCGTGGATTGAAATTTGCCGTCAGGGGAATAGCAGTCGGGGTGTGCGTGTCGCGCCCCACACGGGGCGCGTGGATTGAAATTTCGACTTCGTTTCGAGCCAATCTACCATGCATAAGTCGCGCCCCACACGGGGCGCGTGGATTGAAATCGCGAAAAAACCTATTGACATATACATTAATGTAGTCGCGCCCCACACGGGGCGCGTGGATTGAAATGATCTATGCGCTTTCCGGCGACTGGTACGAGGCGGTCGCGCCCCACACGGGGCGCGTGGATTGAAATCGCCCGGTGGACTTTTCGACCAATTCGCCGTCCGGGTCGCGCCCCACACGGGGCGCGTGGATTGAAATTCCTTCCATGGGGGAGAATTTGATGTTGATAGAACGTCGCGCCCCACACGGGGCGCGTGGATTGAAATACGTTCGTGGCTCTCGCCAGGGCGCTTTGCGAAAGTCGCGCCCCACACGGGGCGCGTGGATTGAAATCACCGCGCGACCCTTGTCGCCGCGATCAACGAGGTCGCGCCCCACACGGGGCGCGTGGATTGAAATGATTTGCCCGTCGATGTTTCCGGACGCTTCGCTGGTCGCGCCCCACACGGGGCGCGTGGATTGAAATTTTTGCTGCCTTTTTTGCGGCAGCCTCCACGCCGGTCGCGCCCCACACGGGGCGCGTGGATTGAAATCGGAATATGCGCACAAAATCGTAGACGGCTGCGAAGTCGCGCCCCACACGGGGCGCGTGGATTGAAATCCCTTTTCCTCCTGCACGGAATCTGTATTGACGGTCGCGCCCCACACGGGGCGCGTGGATTGAAATCCGTTGAGAAGCATGGAGATATACGACTTAGTCACGTCGCGCCCCACACGGGGCGCGTGGATTGAAATCCCGATACAAGCGTCGTTCGGGTGACGCGCACAGGTCGCGCCCCACACGGGGCGCGTGGATTGAAATATCGCGCATCGCGCCCGCGCGCCGCCTGCGGTCTGTCGCGCCCCACACGGGGCGCGTGGATTGAAATTGTCTCCATTGCTACCTCCTGCCCGGCGTTATTTGGTCGCGCCCCACACGGGGCGCGTGGATTGAAATTCATTTTCAATACCTCCCAAATTAAAGTGTTTCGTCGCGCCCCACACGGGGCGCGTGGATTGAAATTATATAGGGGATGATACTTTTTGATGGGGGCAGAGTCGCGCCCAACACGGGGCGCGTGGATTGAAATTTAGGCTTAAACAGATCACCGGTCTTGCGGCACTTGTCGCGCCCTACGTGGGGCGCGACAGGTGGCTGTTAACAGACGGCGGCTGCGGCTGATTACGGGAGGGAGAAAAGATGCTTTTCGTTGTAAAACAAGTGGACGGCCAAACAATAGAGGCACTGTTTAGCGTTTACGCCGAGTCCATGGAAGAATTGGCGGCTCAATTTGAGAACAAAGATGAAATGAAGGCGGCCTATGCCGACTTTGTGAGGGCATTCGTCGCTGATCCGAAACAGCGGCTCTTTGTGGAAGAGGATGGCGGGGTGTGGAAAAGCGCACTTCGTGCCGTTGCTATGTCGGAGCAATGTTGGTTCTTTGAGGCGGTCGAGACTATGCCGGAGGCGCGCAGAAAGGGGTATGGCGCGGCGCTGCTGCGGCACAGCATTGCGTACCTGAAAGACATGGGCGTGCGGGAAGTGGTCTGCACGATTTTCAAAGAGAATCGTAAGTCGCGGTCACTGCACGAGGAATGCGGGTTTGCTGCCACGGACGAACCGCCGGTCAATGCGTGGGGCGAAACGGAGGACGGGTGCATTCTCTACCGCCATTCAATGACGGCATGACCGCCCGACATAAACGAAGCAGGCTTCCGCGCGCCCTTTGGGCGCAGACGGAGGCCTGCTTTTTAATAGTTTCTAAAGCATTGCCATGAGCGAGCCGCCGTTTTCGCTGAGCCAGCGGTGCTGCGTCCGGTAGTCCGGACATACCCGAAGCACTTCGGCGTAAAAACGGTCGGAATGGTTCATTTCCTTCCGGTGGCAAAGCTCGTGCACCACAACACTGTCGAGCACCTCCGGCGGAGCCAGCATCAAAAGGCAGTTGAAGCTGAGGTCGCCCCGACTGCTGCAACTGCCCCAGCGAGTGCGCTGTCGGCGGATCGTGATCTTGCCATAGGTCACGCCGATGCGCGGCGCGTAATATGCCACCCGCGCCGCAATGGCCACCCGCGCTTTGTCGGAAAGTGCTTGCAGCTCCTCGGCGGTGAGCTTGCGCTCGATGCTCGCCTGTTGTGCTTTGGCAAGGTGCGATTCGATCCATTTTCTGTGCTGTAGCAGGAAACGGGAAATATCCTCCTGAGATGCTTGGCGCGGCGCGCGGACGATCAGCTGCCCTTGACGGATCTGCGCGCATATTGTTTTTCGCTCACTGCGGATCACTATCGGTTCCATGCAGACCCTCCCAAGCCGATCTCTAAGGCTATTATAGCGCGGGTCTTTCAAAAAACAAGCCAAATGCACAACCGCGGGATTCTTTATGGTACGGTTACAGTAGACGAGCCTTTTGTGTATCGAATTCCTCTCGAGTGATCAGACCCTTTGCCAAGAGACTTGCCAGTTCGCTGAGGTCTGATGCTCCGCTTTTTCGAACGACGCTTGTGCTGTGCTCGCGTTCCAGCACATCGCGGGTCAAATGGAGGCTTTTCTGGAAGAAGTCCGCTTCCTGTGGGGTGATCCAGCGCAAATCAAGGCCGATTCCGCCGCCGGCATGGGAAATCTCGAAAACGGTGCGTTTTGCCGCCAGATAGCTCAGAAAGACAACGGCGGACAAGGCGAAAAGGATCAAGGAGAGGATGAGCGAATAGCCGATCAGAAGCAAGGCAGAAAAAGCAAAGAGGACGGTGATAACCAGTCTCCATATTGGACTGCAGTGGACGAAACCTGTCTCCGTGACGCTGCCGACATCGACGACACGCTCTTCCTTTATGGTGGAAAAACGCTTGCCGGTACGCAGCAGACAGCTGCCGCGAAAATAGACACGGCGGTCGCTTAAAATGGCAAATCCGTTTCCGAGAAAACCCGTTGCGAAGAAGGTTTGAGCGGTATTATTGCCAAGCACGGCGATCAGCCGCTCGTCTCGACTTACAAAAAGATCCGTAAACTGTGCGCATGACGATCCCATGAATTTATCCTCCTCTGTCTTTTGAATGATATGCGGCGGCGAGAGCACTTCTCCGCCGCTTCTCACGGAAATGATAGCAGGAAATTTCTGATTTGTCAAGTTAAAACATCAAAATGATAATGAAATGTCATTCTGGGAGGTTTAGTATACACATAAGAACGAAAAAGGAGTGGCAGGGCGTGGTTGCAGAACGGATCAAAATGCTGCGTGAGCAGCGGGAAATGACGCAGGCGGAACTTGCAAGAAGGATGGGCATCACGCGCTCCAGTGTGAATGCATGGGAGCAGGGCATTTCCGTCCCGTCCACGCAGTATGTTGTCGAGCTTGCGGCATTGTTGCGCGTTTCTACGGACTACCTTTTGGGTGTGAATGTGACCTCAACGGTAGACGTATCCGGACTGACGCAGCGGGACATTGCTGCCGTCTGTATGCTCGTTGAGCACCTGCGACAGAAAAACCGTGGAGAAGAGCCGGTATAACAAAATCCCGCGTTTGCCGAGTGCAAACGCGGGATTTTCCAGACTGTCCACCAAAGCCCGCAACCGTAAAATCGAATTGCTGAAGTCCAAACGATTGAAAGCGGATATATGCTGAGCAGAAGCTGACCAGCGTAGTCCGTCCGATTTATTGCGATCTTGCAAAGCTGGAATGCGATATATACAACACCGGAAACGATGATTGGGGAGAAGAGAGAAAAGAGAAAATCGAAGAAAAGCAAAAAGAAGTGGGTACGGAAAAGATGGATTTGCGGTTTTGGCTGCCGGTTTCCTATCCGTAGAAAACGAATGTTGGTTAAATGGGATGGAATATAATCTCCGATTATCAAAGCTATATTGCACCGCGCCATAGCGTTGACCTTTCCAGAAGAACTGAACTTCGCCGCCGCATTCCAAGCACCATTTGAAATCACCGATCGTTTCAAAACGATTGCCCTCGAGTGGCATATGAATTGTTTTTCACTTCATACAATATGCCTTTCTTCATATACTCTCAAACTCGAGTACAGCACTCTCGGGATAATTTGTGTGTTCTCCCCGGTTGAGGTGGTTTCCGTCCCAAGTAATTTTGTGGTCATGGGGATTGGAATGATCCGGGCGGCCGTGGCCTGTGTTGTGGCGTTCCATATCTGTATATCCATTACTACCAATGTGCATTAAATATAGTTCGCTATCTCTGGTATACGAATTGTTAAGATTCACGGGTATTCCGACAAAACAATAATCAGCAGGATTGGAAGGTTTCCATTTGCCGCCAAAGGCACTGCCGCCGCCTTTTCCGATGCGGAATAATGCCATTGTAGCACATTCCTGCCGAATCGCACCACCAATTCTGTAATAATCTAAATCTTTTTCGGCAGACTGCGTTTGTAGTTCATATACCGCCAAGAACTGCGGTCATAGTACACATAAACAATATTGCCCTGCATTTCCGGAAATGGAGTGTTGTAGCAGATGATCCACTCCGGCTTGATCTCCGCAGCATCTTGTTGTGGCCTGCCATAAACCATTCTTTTTGAGCTTCATGATGGCTACTTCCAGATGCCATGTAGGTGGATACTGTTACGGTACTTCCTCTCTCGATGCCCTAAAAGCAGAAATCGTATGAGGATTTATCGCACCAGTTTACGGAAGGAATGACCTGAATGCCTTTGGTGACCCAGTATGCGCTGCACCAGCGGTCGCGGAATACATTATAGATTTGTATTGCCATGGCCATTTCCAGATGCATGCAAAAACTTAAAGATAAAATTGCTTAATATCATGACAGAATCTCGCTATCGTTATCAAGATTCTTCCAAACCAGCTCAAAACGGTAATCTTATGGAAAAATGTGCCACAAGGTTTATATGGTTATATTTTTCAGAAACAATCATATAAATGAGATTAATTAATAATATATATAGATGGCGGTGCAAAAGCTGAGAGCAGTAAGCGATATTACGTCGCTTACTGCTCTTTTGTTATATGAATTCAAATACTGTCAAAATCCTTAGAATGTCTTAACCGCCACTCACAAGTGCGTATGTCATCGTATTCATGTATATATACCGGATTGGTTAAACGAAATGCTTTTGCTAATACAGAACAATAAGGTTGTTCTGGGGATTTTTGTTGACCACTCGTAGGAAATACATAATTAAAGCCCATATCTGAGGCTTTAACAGAAGCACAAGAAAAATAACGTATGCCTACTAATTGATCATATTCGTCGCCTTTATTTAAACCAATCTCGTTTCGTACCCATTGCATAAGTAGCTGAGGAATAATATATTCGGCAGCAAATGGATCATTCTTATTTGTTCTTATGTATGAACACGATGCAATAAGCGGATACCATAGTAAATATGCAGAACGAATATTGCTGTCATTTAGCAAGTTTTGTGATATGCGTCTGTCATGGCTTTCATTTGCATAGTTTAATTCCAAAAAATCTTGCGGCTTGACACCTAATTCGATTACACGAATATTTGTGTTAGTATATTCAAACGTTCTTTCAAGCATGAACATTGAAGCCAATGCAAAATTTTGATGTGGATCCATATGAATTTCTTCGCAACACAAAGATAATGATGTTCCTAAATATAAGCTTGGATATCCCGCTATGCTATATCTGCTTGTTGAGACTTTAGATCTAAGATTATATGGCGTATGAAACACTCGAGTTCTTGGATAAGGTTTGTTATCATAAACGCTAACAACACGGAACAGTTTTAAATCATCGTCTTTTCTATAACGATCTCTTTGAATTTCAAATTGCTCCATCACACTTTTTTGATAAATTTTTAAGGGCTCGTCCATTAAAATGCTCATAGCTCGTTCAAAAGATGAGTAAGCCTTTGAAGGGAATCCGTTTAGATAATAAGTTATGGCTTTTATTAACAAACCACAAACTCGTTTGATGTCTTTGACATTTACTTTAATAAAATTATAAGGGAAGCCCTTCTCGCTAGGCAGTGATTCGATTTGCTTAATATAATAGTTGAACAAATTGTCAAGCGTTGCAGCAAAATCAGAACCATCCCAACGAATAGGAAGATAGAGTTCTTTATCATTTAGCATATTCTTGAAAGTAGCATCGGAAATGTCAAGTATCATAATATCCCTCCTTATCGATCTTGGATTAGCATACAATAAATCAGTATGCATTGCAATAAAGCCAAAAAATAATCACAAAGCCACAGACGAAAAATTGCTTGCGGCTTTGCTTATGCTTTACCTATTGAAGTTTTCATACTCCTACATAAAGCAAAATAGCCCGAACACCTTACCAACGGTAAAGAGGTCAGGCTATTAAGACTTGGCAGGGGATGAGGGATTCGAACCCCCGCAAACGGAGTCAGAGTCCGGTGTGCTACCGTTACACAAATCCCCTGTGTTTTGCGCGGCGCGCAAACGCAAGTATTATTATATGCAGATCGGCGGAAAAGTCAAGAAGAATTTTCAAAAACCTACAGAAATGTTTTTAACTCCGCCAGCGCATGGATCTCGTAGTCGGGGAGGATGTCCGCGCGGCGCGGCTTGTGAAAGCGATTGAACCAGCAGGTGCGGATGCCTGCGTTTTTTCCGCCGAGGATATCGCCGGTCAGACTGTCGCCGATCATGAGCGTATTTTCGGGGCGAAAGTTTGGAATATGCGAAAAACAATAGTCAAAGTATGCCTTTTCCGGCTTGTGCGAGCCGGTGTTTTCGGAAATGAAAATGTCCTTGAAATACGGGCCGATCCCGGCACTTTTCAGACGGGAGTACTGCGTGTCGGCCACGCCGTTGGAGGCAAGGTATAGCTCATGGCGCGGCGCAAGGTAGCGCAGGATGTCCTCCGCGCCCTCGACGAAATAATGCCCGACGGCCAGATAGCCGCGGTAGCGATCCTCCGCGTCCTGCGGGTCGAGCGCAAGGCCAAGCTCCTCAAACAGGAGGGCAAAGCGCCGCACCAGCACCGTATCGCGGCTGATCTCGCCGCGCTCGTAGGCCTCCCATTGCAGTTGGTTGAGCGCACTGTAGCGGTGCAGCAGCTCCGGCGTCGGCACAAGGCCAAGCTCGCGGAAGGTCTTTGCGATCGCCACGCGTTCCGCCTCGCCGAAATCCAGCAGGGTATCGTCCAGATCGAGAAGCAGTATCATGATGTGCTCCTTTCTAAGCGGGCATTGAGCCCGTTTGCGATGCGTGCGAAGGCGGCGATGTCCAGCCGCTCGCCGCGGACGGCGGGGTCGATGCCGCAGCCGGACAGAAGCGCGGACAGCTCCGCTTTGCCGATCTCGCCGAAGCCGGCAGAGAGTGCGTTGAGCAGCGTCTTGCGGCGCATGGCGAAGGCGGCGCGCACGGTGCGGAAGAAGAGCGCTTCGCTGTCGATCTGCGCGGGCGGCTGTGTCCGCGTTTTCAGGCTGACAACGGCGCTTGTGACCTTGGGCTGCGGGACAAAGCAGTCCGGCGAGACGTCAAAAAGCAGCTCGGGCTGCGCATAATACTGGCACAGAACGGAAAATGCGGAATAATCGGAGCTTCCGGCCGGTGCGCAGATGCGCTGCGCGACCTCCTTCTGCACCATGACGGTCACGCGCTCGAAGCAGCGGCTCTCTAACAGGCGGGTCAGGACGGGAGAGGTGATATAATAGGGAAGGTTTGCGCAGGCGACGGGGCGCAGTCCCGCGAGCTTTTCCGCGACCAGCGCGGGAAGATCCGCCTTCAGCGCGTCGCAGAAGAGCAGCTCCAAATTGGAAAACTCGCCCACCGTGCGCGCGAGGACGGGGCGCAGCGTGAGGTCGACCTCCAGCGCGACGACCTTGCCCGCGCGCAGACAAAGCTCCTGCGTCAGCGGCCCGAAGCCGGGGCCGATCTCGACGACGCCGCACGAGCGGTCAACGCCGGACGCCTCGGCGATGCGCGCAGGGATCTGCCTGCGCGTCAGAAAATTCTGCCCCTTGGACTTGGAAAAGTGGAAACCAAATTCATTCAGCAGCAGCTTGATCTGCTGCATATCACACACGTCGATCATAAAAAACCGTCCCTTCTTCCGCTATTTTAGCAGAGAAGGGACGGATCAGACTGTCAAAGAAGCGCGTAACCGTCAAAATAAGTTCATGATTTGCCGGTTTTTCGCAATTCGGTTTGCTTTCATTTGCGCCTTTTCGCCCGTTTTTCGAGGACTTGCTTCACAAGAATTTTGACTTACTTCGCAGCGCACGCCTTAACGTGCCCATGCACGCCGACAGGCGCGCGCTGCTCGTCTTCCACGCTTTTTGACAGCCCGTCAGCGTGCCGAAAGGGCTTTTCGGCACGCTGTAAAACCGTCCCTTCTTCCGCTATTTTAGCAGAGAAGGGACGGTTTTGCAACGCTTATTCGAGAATATACACCTTGCAGTTGCGTGCGCCGAATTCGTAGCAGTCCGCGATGGTGTCAAAGTAGAGGTCAACGCGGTAGCCGATGATCAGCCCGCCGGTGTCCTCTGCCGTGCAGTAGCCGTAGACGTACTGCCCGTCGTCGGAGACGATATACATTTTCGTGCCGAGCGGAATGACCTTCGGGTCTACGGCAATCGCGCCGACACGGGCAATGGAGCCGGTGGCGGTGTGGCCGGTGTAGCCGTCGCAGGCATAGGCCGTTGCGAGGACATCGAGCACCTTTGTGTAGGTGTAGGTGTTTCCGGATACCGTCGTGATCACGCCGTCGCCGATGACGTCGGTCGCAACGTGCGTCTCCTTTTCGTCCGGCTCGTTCTGGCCGTAGACGTAGGTGTGGTACATCTGGTGGTCGGGCGCGTCCGGCTGCTCCATGATCTCGTTGCGTTCATAGCCGCACAGGACAAGCTGCGTCACCATCTCGACCTCGGTCTCCTCCAGCACAAGGCGGCGCGAGGTCTCGACGCCGTTTGTGTAGACGACCTCGGTGTCGCGGCGGATCATGCCGTCGGAGCCTTTGACAAGGATCTTGATCTCATTGGGCTTGAGCGTGGGGTCCTCGAAGTACTTCGTCTCGAAGGGGACGACCTCGTGCTCGGTCAGCGTTTCCACGCGGCGATTGGTGATCTCCACCGTCATGCCGTCGAAGGTGGGCGTGCTGGCGTCGCAGGAGAGACTGTCGCCTTCCTCCAGCCGCAGACCCATGCGGGAGAGCAGCTGCTCCACGGTCTCACCGTAGGTGCCGACGGTGCTTTTCACGCCGCGGCGGATGACTGTTACCATCTGCATTCGCTGAATGGTAATGCGGTTAACGCCGTCGTTATACGTTGTGGTGTAGGTATCCTCGTCGCCCAGTTGCATCCCAACTTCGTCGAGTACCGCAACGGGGTCGGTGCTGTGGGATTTATGAACAGTCACGGTATCGCCGTCGGTGATGATGTAGCTGTTCATTGCGAAAACGGTCTGAGAGAGAAGTCCGGCGACGGCGGCGACCATTACGGCAAGCGCCAGCAGGCGGCGGATCCATTTCTTCCCCAAGCGGTTTTCAGTTCTGCGCATCAGAGCATCCTCCTTTCCATAGTGTTGCGTTTCAAAACGTGAAACCATTGTTACCTTATTGTAACGGCACAACAATTATAACATTTTCTCGCAAAATGTCAAGGTTTTTCTTGGAATTTCAGAATAATGCAAACTTTTGAAGTAATTATGTAAACGGGCACATGGGCAATATGAGCGAAAAACGGAAAGGACGGACACAACATCTTGTGAGAAGGTTACAAAACAGTTAACATAACCTGCGGCAAAAGAAACTATTTGACAACCGGATAAAAAGATGCTATATTGGTACACAAAGAGGCAATGACGAAGAAATGCGCCGGAACACAACGCCCAGAGAGGGAGCGGCTGGTGAAAGCTCCCGCGCTGTCCGTGCGCATCACCGCTTCCGAGCCGCCTTCCTGAGCCGCGCGGTTAGGGAAGGACGGGCGCGCCCGTTAACGCGCAAACGAGCGGCAGCGTTTTTTACGCTGCAAGCAGGGTGGAACCGTGGGATCTTTCTCACCCCTGAATCATTCAGGGGTGATTTTTTATTACCCCTCAAACGAAAAGGAGGCAAATACCATGTCCGAAGAAAACCTGTACACCTTTGAAAACGAGACCTATCGCAAGACCTATTGGCACACCTGCTCCCATGTGATGGCGCAGGCGGTCAAGCGCCTGTATCCGCAGGTGAAGCTGGCCATCGGCCCGTCGATCGACAACGGCTGGTACTACGACTTCGACTCCGACTTCCCCTTCACGCAGGAGCATCTGGACGCGATCGAAGCGGAGATGAAGAAGATCTGCAAGGAGCGCCTGCCGCTGGTGCGCTCGGAGAAGCCGCGCGCCGAGGCGGTGGCCTATATGGAAGAGAAGGGCGAGCCGTACAAGGTCGAGCTGATCAACGACCTGCCGGAGGATGCCGTCATTTCCTTCTACACGCAGGGCGAGTTTACCGACCTGTGCGCCGGCCCGCATCTGGATTCCACCGGCCGCATCAAGGCCAACGCCTTCAAGCTCACGCAGTGCTGCGGCGCTTACTGGCGCGGCGATTCCAAGCGCAAGATGCTCCAGCGGATCTACGGCATCGCCTTCCCGAAGAAGGAGGATCTGGACGAATACCTCAGACAGCAGGAGGAGGCGCGCAAGCGCGACCACAACAAGCTCGGCCGCGAGCTGGAGTTCTTCACCACCGTCGATGTCATCGGTCAGGGTCTGCCGATCCTGCTGCCGAAGGGCGCGCGCGTCATCCAGCTGTTGCAGCGCTGGGTCGAGGACGAGGAGCAGAAGCGCGGCTATCTGCTGACCAAGACGCCGCTCATGGCAAAGCGCGAGCTGTATAAGATCTCCGGCCACTGGGATCACTATCTGGACGGAATGTTCGTGCTCGGCGACCCGAACGACGAGACGAAGGAGTGCTTCGCGCTGCGTCCGATGACCTGCCCGTTCCAGTATCAGGTCTTCCTCAACCGCGCCCGCTCCTACCGCGACCTGCCGATGCGTCTGGGCGAGACGTCCACGTTGTTCCGCAACGAGGACTCCGGCGAAATGCACGGCCTGATCCGTGTGCGTCAGTTTACCATTTCCGAAGGCCACCTGATCCTGCGTCCGGAGCAGCTGGAAGATGAGTTCCGCGGCTGTCTGGAGCTGGCGAAGTACATGCTCGATACCGTGGGTATGCTGGAAAACTGCACGTTCCGCTTCTCTCAGTGGGATCCGAACAACACCAAGAAATATATCGGCACGCCCGAGCAGTGGGACGAGGCGCAGGGCATCATGGGCAAGATCCTCGACGACCTCGGCGTGGAGTACACCATCGGCATCGACGAGGCGGCATTCTACGGCCCGAAGCTCGACGTGCAGTATAAGAACGTCTTCGGCAAGGAGGACACCATCGTCACCATTCAGGTCGATCAGCTCCTTGCAGAGCAGTTTGACATGGAGTATACCGACGTAGACGGCAAGAAGCGCCGCCCGTATATCATCCATCGCACGTCGCTCGGCTGCTACGAGCGCACGCTGGCCTACCTCATCGAGCGCTTCGCCGGTGCGCTTCCGCTGTGGCTGATGCCGACGCAGGTCCGCATCCTGCCCATCACGGATCGCGCGCACGACTACGCAAAGCAGCTCGAGGCGCGGCTCAACTCCGTCGGCGTCCGCACGGAGAGCGACCTGCGCAGCGAAAAGCTGGGCTACAAGATCCGCGAGGCACAGCTGCAAAAGATCCCCTATATGCTGGTCATCGGCGACCGCGACATGGAAAACGGAACGGTCTCCGTCCGTACCCGCGGCGGTGTGGATCTCGGCGCGATGTCTCCGGCCGACTTTGAGGCGAAGTGCCTCAAGGAGATCGCGACGAAGGATCGCAGCTTCTGATCGGAGTTTAACAAAAACCGCGGGTCGAAAAAAACCGATCCGCGGTTTTTTGAAAATGGGGGATTCATTTGCCCCATTTTCTTTTTGGCCGTTTTGTGCTATAATGATCCAAAGCAAACGGAAGGGAGCCACACAATGAAAGATTATGTAAACTTCGCGGTAGAGAAGACCACGGCGCTTTTGGCCATCGACAGCCCGACCGGCTACACCCGCGCGGCGGAGGATTTCGTTTTGGCGGAATTCGGCGCGCTGGGCTATCCGGCCAGCCGCACGAACAAGGGCGGCATCCTGATCGACTTGGGCGGCGAGGACAAGGACGACGCGCTGCTGCTGGAGGCGCACGCCGATACGCTGGGCGGCATGGTCGCGGAGATTAAGGGAAACGGCAGGCTGCGCATCGTCAACGTCGGCGGCATGAACGCGAACAACGCCGAGGCGGAGAACTGCCGCGTCGTGACAAAGTTTCACGGCATTTATGAGGGCACCTTGCAGCTGTGCGACGCCTCCATCCACGTAAACGACGACTATAACGAGACGTCGAGAAAGTGGAAGGCGATGGAGGTCGTCCTCGACGAGGTCGTCTCGAACGCGGAGGATGTGAAAAAGCTGGGCATTTCCGTGGGCGACTTTGTCTGCTTCGAGCCGCGCACCCGCGTGACCGCCTCCGGCTATATCAAGAGCCGCTTCCTTGACGACAAGCTGTCGGTCGGCATTCTTCTGGGTTTTGCCAAATATCTTGCCGATCATCATCTGACGCCGAAGCGCCGTGTCTATGTCCATGTGACGGTGTATGAGGAGGTCGGCCACGGCGGCGCGGCTTCCGTTCCCGCCGGTGTGACGGAGGCGATTTCCGTGGATATGGGCTGCGTGGGCGACGGCTTGCAGTGCACCGAGCGGCAGGTCTCCATCTGCGCAAAGGACTCCGGCGGACCGTACTCCTACGAGGTGGTCAAGAAGCTCATCGCCGCCGCGCAGAAAGAAGGCGCGGACTATGCCGTGGATATTTATCCGCACTACGGCTCGGACGTGGAGGCGACGCTTGGCGCGGGACATGACCTGCGTCACGGCCTGATCGGCGCGGGCGTCTACGCCTCGCACGGCTACGAGCGCAGCCACAAGGACGGCGTGGAAAACACGCTCAAGGTGCTCAAGGGCTACCTGTTCTGATCCATTCGCGTCCTGACCGTCCGCACACAATGTGTGCGGACGGTTCAGACTGTCAAAAAAGTCCGTAACCGTCAAAATGAATTAACTTTTTTAAGAAAATTGGCCGCAGAATTGCAATTTAGACAATCAAGAGTTTTTTGAACTTTTTCAAGTCGAAAACTGATTTGTTTATATTAATTTTGACTTACTTCG
>OIYV01000484.1_pt1 | contig 22757 bp, 19 predicted proteins | sample 1588251 | NCBI WGS metagenome assembly OIYV01 (sample SAMN03283282) | human gut metagenome | biome: human-associated habitat; material: feces | host: Homo sapiens | place: Peru | collected 2012
TTCGAGTAGCGGGCGATCACGTCGCCGATGGTGTAGTTGCGCACATGCCCCATGTGGATGTCGCCCGAAGGATACGGGAACATCTCGAGCACGTACTTTTTGGGCTTCGATTCGTCTTCTCGAACGGTATTCAGACCTGATTCGTCCCACGCCTTCTGCCAACGCGGTTCGATCTCATGCGGGTTGTAAGCTTTCATGGTTGCTGCCTTCTCGTTTTCATTCTCGCTGGGTAAAAACGCGACTATATATTGTAGCGCATCCAGAGCGCTCGCCGGCTACGTTTGCGCCGCTAGGTCGACCATTACCGACATGCGGAACCCACCCTTGGAGCGTTCGAGGGAAACCGCCCCGTCGTAGCGCTGCACGATTGTATCGATGACGGACAGTCCCCAACCGTGCTCAGCGAGGGAGCCGCCGCTCGTCTGCTCTTCGGCGAACCGGATTCTGTCGAGAATTCCGCGGCGCGTCATCTCGCGACCCTCGCCCCCTTCCGACGCCGACTTGCTGTTGCGCATATCGAGCACAAGGTACGAGCCTTTGACGGAAGCCCTGAAAACCACGAAGCGCTTGCCGCGATCGACATCTTCACAGGCGTTGAGCGCGTTGTCGAGCATATTCGACACGAGGGCGCACAGCTCGGAGTTGGAAATCGACAGCTCGACAGGAACCTTCAGCGAGCACTCCATGTTAACGCCCTTCGCCTTGAACTCCCGCATCTTGAGCGACATCAGCGCATCGAGGGCGACATGGTCGCACACGCGCAGCGATTTCCTGCCCGCGAGCACGATGATCTCGTCCACGCGCTGTCCACTTGAGGCGACTTCTCCTCGGGAAAGCTGCGCATCGAGTTCGTGGAGCTGCTCGGCGATCTTCCTGCGGATGTCGCGCGCCTCGTTTTCCACGGAGACAAGCCCGCGAGCGCCCATGCGCTCGGCATCGATCTGAGCCTCGAGCAGGCGTGCCTTTTCTCTGAGGGCGTCCGCGTACTCGGCCTTCCCCAGCGCTGTGAACAGCAGCGAATCGAGCGGGATACAGGCCACACCCAGCGCAAGCGTCAAGAAAAGCATCGTCGGCTCTAGGTGGAGAAGCATCGTCGACGCCGCGATTCCCGCCACGCAGACGATCTGGCTTGCGGGGAACAGCATGCAGGACAACAGGTAGCGAGGCGACGTGCGGGTCAGTCGGCGGCACAGGATGGCGGCCTTCACCGTCATCGCGACCAGCACGGCGATGGTAAGCGAAAGGGATATCACGAAAAGCGCGTCCATAGCCTTCACCTGACCTTATGTGCCGTCACCCGACGATGTGGCGAGCCCATGCGCGACGAGGGGGCCAAGGAGGGCGCTGAGGGAACCAGTAGCGCCGCCTTAGAGCGAAGGATTACCGAGGCATCTCGGGCGTCCATGTTTTCGATTTCCCCAAGAAGATTGCGAACATGCTCGCGGGCAGGGTCGAATTCCCCACGCGAGGCGAGCATCTCGATAATCTGCAGATGATTGCGCAGGTCATGGCGGAGTTGAGCGGAATTCTCGAGAAGGGTGGAAAGATCGTCGAACAACTGCAACTCATCGTTGAGCTGACGCTCGAGGGCCTCGATGCGCAGAGCTTCGAACCGTTCGAGCACGAAATCGTCGATTGCGCGGAACAGGGCGAGGTCGGACACGAGAAAGAAGACGCCCATGAGCAGGACACTCACAACAAGCAGCGGACTCCACACGGCGGCCGTCCCTATCCCGATAAGCGCAATCAGTAAGAAGGGAACTTGGAGCAGGGGAAACCATATAAAATACTTCGTTCCCCCACCAGTATACCGCTTCACCTCGGGGGTCAGCCATTGGCTTTGAGCGCGACGAAGCATCACGAACAGTACATCGAGCAGAATCAGATGGAGGCCGGACGCCACCGCATAGCTGGCAAGTCGCGTGTATTTCTCCTGGTAGCTGAAAGGATCGTCGACAACGAGCATCCAAAGGAGAAGGCATGCGAGGTAAGCGATGATAGCAGCGACGATCGACGATGCGACGACAATCGCGCGATGCAATGGACGATCGCGTGCGAAAAGCGCAGGGGCCGCGCAGAGCAGTATCTGCACCATAGCGAAAAAAGGCATGCTAAACCGCGACGAGAGGGGGTCAACCACTAAAGCGAAGACCGAATATGCGGTCATGAAGAGAGCTGGGCGCGGAATATCCAGAAGTCGAGTCATCGCGTAGCCGTACAAGATCTGAATCGGTACAGCCCCTACTAATTCGACGATAATGTTTTCCCAGGTCATGCCAAATGCCAGAACCTCCATTTTGCTATGCTCGCGCTTTCAGGTAATCGAGCAGCGCCTCTTTCACCTCGTGGCGCCGTTTCTGGCTCATAGGAACGCGCGAGCCGGATTTCGCAAGAATGTCGCCTTTGCCGATTTCCACAACGTCGGCAAGATTCACCACGAAGCTCTTATGGCACCGCACGAATCCTTCGGGCAGCATGGCCTGAGCATCTGCGAGCGAGCAGTACACTTCCATAACACCGCCGTCGGTGTGCAACCGCAGCTTGCGGCGCTCGCTTTCCAGATACTCGATGCGATCGGCGTCGACCACGATCGTCCGACCGCGCACATTAAATGTGAGCGCGCAGGGGAACGATTTCGGGGGGACATCGGCACGCGCGCCCTGACCCACCTGTTCGGTCTGCTGGTCCCGCGCATTTTGGCCCGCAAGATTCTCCAGCGCCTTTTTCAGGGCGTCGTCGAGGGCGCTTTGCCTGATGGGCTTAACCAGGAAGTACACGTGTTGCGTTTCATAGACGGGCGTACAGTACTCGATGTAACCGGTTGCGTAGATGACCTGGGTTTTCGAGCCCGCCGGAAACAGGTCGCGCACCATGGAGATGCCGTCTGCGGCGTCGGTTCCCAAGTTGATGTCGGTGATGAGAATGTCAATTGTGCGGCCTTCGGAGACGAAGGACTCGAGTTCGGCGCGGGAAGCCATCTCGTGTATGACCAAACCCTCCGAGAAAGGCGAAGCCGCAACCCTGTCGATGAGCGCCGTCGCGCACTCCGCGTTGTCTTCGACTATGCAAACCGTGTAGGAAGGCATGTTCGCAAACCTACTTTCGCCCGCTTCCTCATGAATGATGTTGAGTATACCCGAAAGGCCAAGGTTTGGCGCGGCGCCACGAGAAGCGCGAAGGGGGACAACGGGAGGAGCTCTTCTCCAACACCCAGTCGCCCGAGGCAGCCCTCGCTGCACTGCGGAACTCGCCTTGTGGACGCCACCGAAGAGCCCTCGATCGGGTTGCGAGGTCAAGGCGCGGCCGCTTTCTGATACCATGAGCGCATACGCGTAAAGAGAGGCATCCCCATGAATTACCACATCGCATCGTTCAAGGCAGCTTACGGCACCTCGTCGCAGATTCCCGAGTCGACCCGCCCCGAAGTATCGTTCGCCGGGCGCTCGAACGTGGGGAAATCATCCCTTTTGAACAAACTCATGTACCGAAAAGGCCTGGCAAAGGTATCACAAACGCCGGGCAAGACCGCCACGATCAACTTCTACGATGTCGACGGCACCGATTTCGTCGACCTGCCCGGCTACGGCTACGCTAAGGTAGCGAAGTCGGAGAAGGGCCGCTGGTCGGAGCTGATCGAGGGCTACTTCAACCAAGACCGACGCTTCGCCTTAGTTGTGTCACTTGTCGACATCCGCCACGACCCCTCGGCGCTCGACATGCACATGGCGAAGTTCCTCTGGGAAAATGACTTTCCCTTCGCGATCGCCCTCACGAAAGCCGACAAGCTCTCGAAGCAAGCGGCAGGGAAACAGGCGTCTGCCATCCGTAAGAAGCTCGATTTGCCGAAGGACATCCCCTTCGTGGTGACGTCCTCCTCAAACGGCACAGGCATCGACGAGCTGCGACGCCTGATCGATTCTTACGTCGCCGAAGCTTAGTCATCAAGGGGTGCAACATAGATTACGTGAGCGGACGACCGCGGAGGGTTGCCGCGCTTTTGAGAGGAAACGCCGCATGAAAATCCTGGTCATCACTGCGCAAAAGCCCGACAGCACAGGAAGCGGCGTCTACGTCGCCGAAACGGTGCGCGCATTTTCGTCGGCAGGGCACGACGTAGCGCTCGTTGCCGGCATCGACGCCGCCGACGAGGTGACCCTCCCCGAGGGCGTCTCCTTCCGCCCCGTCCGGTTCCGCACGCCCGAGCTGCCCTTTCCCGTGTGCGGCATGAGCGACCAGATGCCGTACGAGGCAACACGTTATCGCGACATGACGCCCGAGATGTGCGAGCGGTTCAAACACGCTTTCGACCAGGCAATTCGCGAAGCATGCGAGGAAAATTTCCCCGACGTGGTGCTCTGCCATCACCTGTATCTGGCGTGCGGCGTCGCCGTGCGCTGTGTGCGCGAGGTTGCCGAGGCGAGGGGGTTCACGTGCCCGAACGTGCGCGGCATCTGCCACAGCACCGATTTGCGCCAGATGGGAAAGCACTCGCTCGAACGCGAGTTCATCGTCGAAGGCGTGCGCGCGCTCGACTGCATCTTCGCGCTACACGAACCGCAGAAGCGCGAGATTACGGAGATGTACGGCGTGCCCGAGAAGCGCGTGCGCGTTGTGGGTTCGGGATACAACGACAAGCTCTTCAACCCGACAGGTCGCACGCCCCACGTTGAAGGCGCGCCCGCCCACTTCCTCTACGTCGGCAAGATTTGGCGGAAGAAAGGCGTGGAAAGCCTGATTCAATGCGCGCAACTGTTGGGGACGGCGCCGTCAGATATCGCGTTCAACCTAGTCGGAGGCTATAACAATGAACGTGAGTTTGCCGAATTGCGCACCCTTGCCGACGCTTCCCCCTATCGGTTCGACTTCCCGGGAAAGGTCGACCAAAACCAGCTTGCCAGAATATATCGCGACTCCGATGTGTTCGTGCTGCCATCGTTTTTCGAGGGCCTGCCGCTCGTGGTAATCGAAGCGCTCGCCTGCGGATGCAAAGCCGTGGTGACCGACCTGCCCGGCATCCGCCCCTGGATTTCCGAGAACATCCCCACGGCGCCCGTGTGGTATGTCGAGCCCCCGCGCATGGAGAGCGTCGACGACCCCGTAGCGGACGACCTGCCCGCTTTCGAGCAACGTTTGGCGAAAACGCTCGACGCCGCTGCAGCGGCACCTGCGCCGAGTGCCGCCGATTTCGCAGGGATCGAGCGCGTGACCTGGGCAGGACTCGCGGAGAAGCTCATCGCGTAGCAGCGAGCCAAAACGCACCGTTTTCGTGTCATGACATAAAGAAAGCGACCAGAAGGTCGCTTTCTTTATGCCTCAGCGGACCGCCGGCTCGCCGACAATCCGCTATCTTGTCAAGACCGCGCATCGGACTCCCTCGCGGCAGCCTATTCCGCCGATCAAAGGCCCGATGAAGCTCGCTTACCTCATGTTGGAAGCGTAGGGAGCCTTGTCCTTCAGAAGGACGTCGTGCGCGCCGCCCTCGACGATAGACGTGGAGCTGATCACCGTGAGCTTGGCCTTGTCCTGGAACTCGGGGATGGTAAGCGCACCGCAGTTGCACATGGTGGACTTGATCTTCAGCAGCGTGACCGCGATGTTGTCCTTAAGCGGGCCGGCGTACGGCACGTAAGAGTCGACGCCCTCCTCGAACGACAGGCTCTTCTTGCCGCCCAGGTCGTAACGGCCCCAGTTGCGGGCGCGGGCGGAACCCTCGCCCCAGTATTCCTTCATGTAGGTGCCGTTGACCATGACCTTGGCCGACGGGGACTCATCGAAGCGCGCGAAGTAACGGCCGAGCATGACGAAGTCGGCGCCCATAGCCAGGGCCAGTGAGATGTGGTGGTCGTAGACGATGCCGCCGTCGGAGCAGATGGGCACGTAGACGCCGGTCTCCTTGAAGTACTCGTCGCGGGCCTTGGCCACCTCGATGGTTGCCGTGGCCTGGCCGCGGCCGATGCCCTTGGTCTCGCGGGTGATGCAGATGGAACCGCCGCCGATACCGACCTTGATGAAGTCGGCACCGCAGTCGGCCAGGAAGCGGAAGCCCTCGGCGTCGACGACGTTACCGGCACCGACCTTGACGTCCTCGCCGTAGTTGGCGCGGATCCACTCGATGGTGCGCTTCTGCCACTCGCTGAAGCCCTCGGAAGAGTCGATGCACAGGACGTCGGCACCGGCCTCGATGAGCAGCGGCACGCGCTCGGCATAGTCGCGGGTGTTGATACCGGCGCCGACCATGTAGCGCTTGTCGCCATCGAGCAGCTCGTTGGGGTTGGTCTTGTGGCTGTCGTAGTCCTTGCGGAAGACGATGCCCATGAGGTGATCGTTGTCGTCGACGATCGGCAGGGCGTTGAGCTTGTTGTCCCAGATGACGTCGTTGGCAACCTTGAGGCTGATGTTCTTGTCGCCCACGATGAGCTGCTCACGCGGGGTCATGAACTCGGAGACCTTCGTCTGGTGGTCATCGCGACTGGGGCGATAGTCACGGCTGGTGACGATGCCCAGGAGCTTGCCCTTGGGGGTGCCGTCGTCGGTAACCGGCATAGTGGAGTGACCAGTCTTCTCCTTGAGCTCGATGACCTGCTCCATGGTCATGTCGGGGGTCAGCGTGGAATCGGACTGAACGAAGCCGGCCTTGTGATCCTTGACGGCCTTGACCATAGCGGCCTCGGACTCGGCGCTCTGGGAACCGTAAATGAAGGACAGGCCACCCTCGGTAGCGAGCGCGACACCCATGTCGACGCCCGAGACGGACTGCATGATGGCGGAAACCATGGGGATGTTCAGGGTGATTGCCGGCTTCTCACCGCGCTTGAAGCGGGTTAGCGGCGTCTTAAGAGAGACGTTGTTGGGGATGCACTGCGAGGACGAGTAACCAGGGACCAGCAGATACTCCGAAAACGTGTGGGACTCACCGGGAAAGAACGTAGCCATGTTTCTCCTTTTTCCATGCGACCGGTCGGCTGCAGGCCTCGTAGGACCCAGCCCAACCTTGGGCGCCCAATACTGGGGAAGTATCTTAACGCACTTTGACTGCTACAATGCATGATTTAAGAAGAGCACACGAGGGCTTGACGCAGGCTTTGCGTTTGCCCAGCAAACACTTTAGCGGGGAGACGTGGAGCGCATGGAGTACAAGACGACGGCAAAGTTGGTCATTCAAGCGTGCGACAAGGATTTGCCGGGCGTGTTCGGCCACGGCTGCGTCTTGCTGCTGCAGGGTATTGCCCGCGAGCACTCGCTCAACCGCGCCGCCAAGAGCATGGGCATGGCGTACTCCAAGGCCTGGCGCATTGTGAACGAGGCGGAGGGCCAGCTGGGCTGCAAGCTTATCGAACGCGACGGCGCCCGCGGATCATCGCTCACCCAAGCCGGCGAGCGAGCCATCGAAGTCTACGAATCCCTCCAGGCCGACATCAACAACGTCATCGCCACCAAAGCCAACGACCTCATCGCCAGCATCAAAAAGTAGCTAATTTGCGGAGGGCGTTGTCTAGGGTGGACGCTACTACCAGAGGATTGTCGGTGCCGGCGAAGAGGCGGATGGTGCTCCCCTGCTTGCCACGTGGAGCCGAAAGGCGCGTTGTTGGGCCGCCTGCGGGTGAAGTGCGGAATTCATCCGGCAGCATGCTGAAGAATTCGCCCGCATTGCAGCCGATCAGCTCAAACTCCACCGCTGGGCCAAAACCGTGCTCTAGGATGCCGGTCGCGACGGCACGATCGGGATGCGAAGTCAGCCCGGGATAGCACACGTTGCACACCATCTCATTAGCAGCCAAATACTCCGCCAGCGCTCGGGCGCGATCGAAGTGCGCCTGCATGCGGGTATCGAGCGAGGACAGCCCGTGTTCCAACACGTCGGCCTCATCGGCAGACAGATCGAGCGCCGCCAAACCACAGGCATCGAGCAGCTCATGCGCGCACTCAGCCGCAGCATCAACACGATGACGCTTAAGTTGTGAGCGAGCAACCGTAACCGCAACAAGCTTGCGCGGGGCATCGCCGGCACACACACGATCGAGCGCCTCGAGCGACAGCACGGCACCAAGTCGCAGCGAATCGCATCCAAAAACGCTAGCCACCGTGTTGTCAACGACGAGCAGCGCATGCGCCTCGCGAGCCGCATGTCCCAACGCGCGAAGATCGGGAACGCGCAGGCCAAAACCGCCGACAGAGTTGACGAACCACCACAGGTGCGGGCCCTCGGCGTCAAACGAGCTGGCAAAGCCATCGGACGCTGCGACAAACGCCTCGACAGACGGCTCCCCCACCATCGCAACATCGGAGCCGTCAAAGCCGCACGCAAACGCATCGGTAAAGTCATCGGCAAACGCGACCAAGCGGTCGCCGGGGCGTAGGACCCCCAGCTGGGACAGCGCCGCCGGCACATGCGCGGCCGCAACCAGTCGTGCCTCACGCGCGCCGGCCCTTGCAGCCCAAGCCTCTTCAAATTGCCTTACGCCCATGCGGCACCGTCCCTTCAAAACAAAAACCCACGATGCGGATGTTTCCCGCACCGTGGGTAACGGCTGCAGTATAGCGCCGATCGGCAACCAGTCGCCTAGATGCTGAGGGCGTGATAGGTCACGTTCGCGCCCGGGGCGTCAACGGACACACCATAGGCCTCGGGGTAGATGCGCGTCGAGAACACGAGCGCACCGTCGTTGACGAACACCTCGACGGAGGACGTATCGCCAACGATACGCACGTTGCGCACCTCGTCGACGGGCTCCCAGCGCACCGTGCGCCCGCAGCCGGCAGAAGCGCGAGACTCATCCGCAAAGCGCATCTCAAAGCGCGCGGGAAGCTCGCCTTCAGCAGGCATAAAAGCCAGATTCAGCTCGCCATCAACGGTCGCGGCACACGCGCCATCGACGTCGTCAACCCTAACATCGAAGCAGGTATCGCCAGCAACTTCCAGCGACCCCGCCCCCACGCGCACCGAGACATAATGATGCTCGATCTCTCGCGCCGGCTGCTGCAGAATAACGCCATCGACACCGACGGTAAGCTCGCGCGGCACCGTCAGGCAGTGCTGCCAGCCTGCCACCAGCGTAGGGGCATTGCCGTAGGTCGGCTCATCGGGCATGCCCATCCAACCGATCAGAATGTGACGACCATCCTCGGCTACAAACTCCTGCGGCGCGTAGAAGTCAAAACCAGCATCCCACAGACGGAACTCACCGAGCTCATACCCGCCGGTGCAGTCCGCAATGTCGCCAACAAACGGCATGTAGCCCGCAGCATAGACATTGCCGCGATCCCAACGACCGCCCTCAAGACCCTGGGGCGAGAACGACAGGAACTTCGCAGGTACGTCATCATCCGTTTCAAGCTCAAGATAGCCCGGGCACTCCCACATAAAGCCAAAACGCTCAGGCGTCGACACGCGGTTCTCGAGCTCCCAACTCAGTATGTCGTCAGACCCATAGACCAGGATCTCGCCCACATCACGCCCGGCGCCCTCGCCGTGCATGACGCAAAAGCGGCTCTCAACATGCGGCCCGTCAACACGACGACGCGCGCCCAGCACCATGTGGTAGCGGCCGTCCGCATCGCGCCAAACCTTGGGGTCGCGCACATGACAGGTCAAATCCTCGGGATAATCCTCAGACGCCAGCACCACGCGCTTGGGACCAAACATCTGCCCATCGGCGCTCTCCACGTAGACGGTATCAGCGCGACGACCCGTATTGACATAATCGTACGTACCGTCCGCATCGGAAAGCTTCACGTTGCCCGTATACAGCACGCGAATGTGCCCGTCCTCGGCAAGCGCCGAGCCCGAATACACACCGTGGCAGTCGAACGGCTCGTCGGGCAGCAGCGGTGCGCCCACGTACTCCCAAGTCATCAGATCACGGCTGATCGCATGGCCCCATGCCTTCACGCCACCCTCGACATCAAATGGCGCATACTGAAAATAGGCATGGAATACGCCGTCCGCCTGGCACAGACCATTGGGGTCGTTGAGCCAACCCGCCGGCGGCATAAGGTGAAAGCGCTGGCCATACGCGCCGTGGCCGCACTCGGTGGCAGCGGCCTCGACAGCGGCAACAAGCTTGGCCAAGTCACGTCCCAATGCATTAGACATATCGGGTTCCAATCGAATCGAAAGCGGAAAGGCGCCCGGAGATCGGCGCCGTTAAAGACGGGAAACACCCGCGGGCATGCGAACCCGCGGGCACTCCCAATGAAATACTTAGGCCTGCTCAGTCGCCTTAGGCTCGTCCTTGTACAGGACAAACGAGATGGCAAAGGACACGAGCGCGGCAACCGCGAACATGATCGCGTACTGCACGGGCTGGGCCAGGCAAAGCAGGACACCAAAGATGCCGGTAACGCCGGTACCCGAAGCCGCAAGCGAGGTGAGCGCGCAGACCAGGGCGCCACAGCCGCCGCCGATGCAGCCGGCAATGAAGGGCTTAAAGAAACGCAGGTTCACACCAAAGATGGCAGGCTCGGTAATGCCCATGAAGGCGGACAGGGCGGAAGGAAGCGCCAGGCCCTTGATCTTGGCGTCGCGCGTCTTAAAAGCAACGGCAAGCGCGGCACCGCCCTGGGCAATGTTGGCGGCACTGGCGATGGGCAGCCAATAGGTCACGCCGTACTGGGCAAGCTGACCCAGGTCGATGGCGGTGTACATCTGGTGGATGCCGGTGACGACCGTGGGGGCATAGAACAGGCCGACGATAAAGGAGCCGATGCCAAAGGGCAAAGTCAGCAGGGCCTGGATCAGACCGAGGATGGCGTTCTCGGCCCACACAAAGATGGGGCCGACGGCGATAAGCGTCACGAGAACGGTCACAAACACGGAAACGAGCGGAGTCACAAAGAGGTCGAACATCTCGGGAACGATCTTATGCAGGCGCTTCTCGAGGAAAGCCAGGATCGCGCAGGCGATGACGATGGGGATGACATGGCCCTGATAGCCAACCCACTCAAAGCTGTACACGCCGGGGATGACGGTGACCATGGTCTGCACGCCCTCGGAGGCGACCGTGTAGGCGCTCTGCAACGAGGAGTTGATGAAAGCGCCGCCAACGACAGCGCCCAGGTACGGGTTGGCGCCAAAGGCCTTAGCCGCGGAGTAACCGATCAGGATCTGCAGAATGCCAAAGGATGTACCCGAGACCAGGTCGGCGATCTTATAGATGCAGTTATTGGTGTCGAGCGCGATAAAGCCGTTGGAGGCCATAAAGTTGAGGGCGCTCATGATTCCCAGCAGCAGGCCCGAAGCCACGATGGCGGGAATGATGGGGACGAAGATATCGCCGAGGACCTTAATGGCGCGCATAAAGATGTTCTGCTGCTGCGCCGCAGCCTCCTTGACCTCGGCCTTGGAAGCGGCGTTGATACCGCCGAGGGCGATGAACTCGTCGTACACCTTGTTGACGGTGCCGGTGCCAAAGATGATTTGCAGCTGGCCCTGGGCCTCAAAGACGCCCTTGGCGCCGTCGATGTTCTCGATGGCCTCCTTGTTGACCTTGGCGTTGTCGGCAATCACCAGACGCAGACGCGTCGCACAATGCGCGGCGGAAACAACATTACCGGCTCCGCCGATGTTGTCGAGCACCTCTTGGGCTGATTTGCGGTAGTCCATGACTTCCCTTTCGTCTAACGGGCGTTTTACACCCGGCCATCTTTGACACTTACACTGTAATCGTTTTCAGTTTCATATTGCTGTAATCGTTTTCATATAGCGGTAAACGGTAGAATTTCGCCGGTGAAAGGTAGTTTGGGACAAATAACAGTGGTCCGAAGATAGCGGCGGGCGCCCAAAACCTAGACATTCATAAGCTGATGACCGAGCTTGAGCGTACGCAGGCCGCCCTCCCCTTCCACGCCATCGAGCGTGTCGAGCAGCATATTGGTGGCCTCGACGCCACTGGTCAGATAGCCATAATGGACGGTGGGAATGCCGCCCGTCAGCGCGCGCAAAAACGCGTTGTCGCCAAATCCGCTCACACGGTGCACGCCCTCGCCTGTGCCACGCGTCTCATCAAGAGCACGCAGGGCGCCGGCGGCCATGGTATCGGTCGCGCAGGCAATAAACGAGACATCGGGCACGTCGGCCAACAGCTCGCGCGCCGCACGGTATCCCGAGTCGAGCGTAAAAGAGCCAAAACGAACCAGTTCAGGATCGAGCACAACCCCCGCAGCGAGCAAGCCCGCCTCAAAGCCACGGCGGCGATCGTAGCCCGCGGCGCGGTCATCTTCGGTAACACCGATGTAGGCGACCTTGCCCTCCACGCGCTCCGCAAGTGCATGGCCCAGCTCATATGCCGCCTCGTAATCGTCATGGTAGACGCAGGCCGCGCCCACGACGTTTTGGCCAATCAGCACAATGGGCACGCGACACGATGCGATAGCCGCACGATGTTCGTCGGTAATCATGGTCGCTACCAGCACGATGCCATCGACCGGGTGGTTCTGGAACAAGTCGAGGTACTCGAGCTCGCGCTCGGCAACGTTGTCGGTGTTAGCGAGCAGCATCTGGTACCCGCGGCGACCAAGCACCTGGCCAATGCCTGCGGTAATGCGACTCACCGATTCGGAGTTGATCTTAGGAACGATGACGCCGATGAGCTTGGTGGAGCCGGTGCGCAAGGCGCGAGCTTGGTTGGACCGCACGTAGCCGGTCCGCTCGATCGCCTGCTTAATGCGCTCGGCCTTGTCAGCCGAGATATATCCACCGTTAAGATAGCGCGAAACCGCGGCGTTCGAAACGCCCGCCAGCTCGGCCACATCCTTCATCTTTACCACGAGTACCCCTGACAACGAATTCACCAGCACCATGATACCCGCGCAGGCGGCCCATAAACGATAGCGATTGCAGGGTGGCGGTATTTATCGGAGACAACGGTTGCAGGCGCGCCGGGCGGAACAGTAAAAGCCGCACCTTATCGCGCCGTCAAATACGCCGCCCACGCCCTTCGAGCAAACGCGCGAGTCGCGTAAAGACCCCGACCTTTTCGGCCACCACTATGGGCTGCTGGCTCAAGATGCGATACGGCAAATTAGCCGTAAAGGTATTGAGTCGCAGTAGTGCCACCATAAAGAACACCGCCGCGCCCAGCAAAAAGCCAAAGCCGTAATACTGCTGAGGCGCGAGGAGCAAAGCAGCCGTCGCCGCGCCCGAGACGCCCGCGAACAGGCCCGAAGCCAGCACCGCGCCCTTGTAGTCAGTAAAGTACAGCAAGATAAGCAGGATCGTGTTGCCCACAGCATACAGGCCATAGCCCACGCACAACGTGCGGAAATACCCGTGCATCAGGTTGTTAAAGCCCAACGGCAAGGCAGAGAGTACCGTCATCTCGAGCGAAATGGCCGCCGCCGTCACAAACAGCTGCTTGAGCGCGCAAAAACGCAGTTCGCTGGAAAGCGTACCGAGCATCCTTTCCTCAGAAACCAGGATGTCGCCGACCACGCCGCCGTTATTAAACAGACTGTAGTACTCGCGATAGCGCGGATAGAAGTTGACCTCGACCGAGACCACAAAGTTGACGGTCGTCACCAAAATGGTCAAAAACGCGACAAGCGCCGGCACATCGTAAAAGGGCGCTCCATAAAACAGGCCTTTTACCTGCGAGCCGATGGGTCCGGTCCAAATAATAACCAGGTGCGCAAACAACCCCAAATTGGTAAACAAACCTGTAAACGCCAGCAGCATAAACTGGTCAAGCCAATGCAAGAACAGCCAAGGGCTTCGATCGCTTTGCGGAAAATAGCCGTACAGCAGCATGACATCCCAAACGAGCATGACGCCGTAACCCAGCGCAATGCTCGCAAGCAAGCTCTCGACGGGCGACAGACCAAGCGTCAGCGAACCCAGGGCGCACAGGCATGCCACCATAATCGCGGCCACAAAGCTGCACAGAATGCCGCGGTAGTCCTTAATGGCCGTGAGGTAGCTCATGGCGTTCCAGTTGATGACCATAATGTTGAACAGCCACAGGCACAGCAGCCCCTGGAGCAGCGTTGCGCCCGACACCAGCAAAAAGATGCTGTAGAGCATCGTGCCCGCAACGAGCATGATGGCGTTGGAACCCCAAAACGAGGGCAGAATCTCGTCCTCGCGCTCGGCAAACAGCATGTCGGCCAAAAAGCGCGTGACGGGCATCGAGAAAAAGCCCGTGAGCACGAGCGACGCCAGCAGCGTGTACGTCACCATGCATACCAGCAGATCTTGGTCGGTGCGGGCAACGCCCCAAAGGCCGCACAGCATCAGGACACCCATCTGCAACAGAATGCCCAGCAGCATAGGACCCGTGCACACAATGCCGGCGTAGCCATAGGCGCGCATAGAGGCAAACAAGCCTTTACGCTTAAACAGACGCTTGAGCTCAAATCCGATTCCGGCCATGGGCTACACCCCCTCTCTGGGCAGGTCGAACGCACGGGCCGTCTCGTCGTAGAGCGCGCGATAGTTGGCGAGCATCTGCTCGTGCAGGTAATACGTAGCCACGCGGCGCTGACCGCGCTCCCCCATCTCCAGGCGGCGGGCGCGGCTCGCACACATGCGCTCCATGGCATCGGCCAAGCCCTTGCGATACATGGGCGGGCTCACAAAGCCGGCAACGCCAAAGGTATCGCCCGGCGCGCCTTCCAGCAGCTCACGGCAGCAGCCGACCTCGGTCGTCACGCACGGGCGGCGCGCGGCGAGTGACTCCAGCACACTCAGCGGCTGGCCCTCGGAGATGCTCGTCAAAATCGTAAAGTCGAGCTTTTGCATGTACTCGACCACGTCCACGCGACCGGTAAAGATCAGGTCGCGCACGCCGAGCGTCTCGACCAGGTCATAACACTCGGCCGCATATTCCTCGTCGTCCACGCCGCCCATAATGTGCAGGCGCACCTTTGGCAGGCGCTCGTGCAGCTCAAAGAAGGCGTAGATCATGGTTTTGACGTCCTTGATAGGCGCCAGGCGCACCACGGCACCGATATCGACCCAACCATCATCTGGCTTGATCGGGATATCCTTAAAACGGTCGAATTGAATGCCGTTAGGGATGACCAGGCATTTGTCGGCATCGCAACCCATATCGATCTGCGTCTTTCGGGCGTTGTGGAACAGGCTCGTCACGCGGAAGGCGCGGCGGTAGATCTCCTCGGACAGCACGTAGAAAAAGCGAATCCAGCGGTCTTTAAACGAGGGCACCACCCAGTCGGCGCGAATGATCTCCTCCTCGCGCTCGCGGGTGTAGATGCCGTGCTCGGTCAGCAGCACCGGCGCGTTGTGGACGCTCGAGCCCAAACAGGCAAGCATTCCGCCGTAGCCGGTCGAGATCGCGTGATACACGTCCGCCACGGGAACCTCACTACCCAGCAGATACAGCACGGGCAGCAGCATGGAGCGCATGGTGTGGAAGGCGTCGGCAAAGGGAATGTAGGGGTACTCGACCAGGCACACGTCGCGGAAGATGTCCATAAACGTGCGGCTCTGCAAAAACGAGAGCGGATGTACACGACGGCGCTGGAAGATATCGAATAGCACGTCCCAGTCGGGATTGGACAGCGACACCAGGCGGCGCAACGCCTCGCGCTCGCGGTCGTTAAAACTGGCCTCGTGCTGCTCGCCCGAAAGACGCAGGGCATCGTCCAAGAAAACCTCGTGCACCTCGACGACGTTACCGGGCAGCTCGTAGACAAACTTGCCGCGGTCGACAGCGTGCGCGCCAATCACCCACAGCACAAACTCGTGCTCGGGCATGGCCTGGATATAGCCGTGCATCCAGGTGGACACGCCGCCGTGCACGTAGGGATAGCAGCCCTCGAGCACCAAGCAGATTCTCATCGGTCGCCGCCCTCCTTGCGCTCGATCGTCACCGTGCTGTCAGTAGCATTGACCAGGTACAGATTGCCCGTCAGGTGCGTTATCTCGCCGCCGGCCACCGTACCGGGCTCGCCGTCGTTAGCGCGGAACATAAACCACGCCTCGTCATGGAAGTTACCCAGGCTGAGCGTCCAGGCGTCCTCGTTCGAATCGACGCTCACCGTCACGGCAGAGAAACGCTGGATTGCGCCCGAGCAATCCGATGCCGTCTGACGGCGCAGGTCGGGCGCGGCGTTGGTGAGCCAATCCAGATAGTCGACCAAGCCGCCCTTATAGACCTCCCAGCCTTCCTTGGCGCCGCGGTCGGGATCAAGCAGGTCATCGGGGTGCATAAAGTGCGTGCTCACGTAGTGCATGTTGAGCTCGGACACCGCGGCCAGGCGCATAAAGGTGTCGCCGACCATGCCGCCCGAAACAATGCGGGGCTGCTCCACCATGCCGTCGCTCGCCACGCCAAATTCCTGCACGTAGGGCAGGCCCGTGCCGTCCTCAAAGTAGGTGGCCGCGACGGTCTTAACGCGCGGTACATCCTGCCCGATAATCGTGCGCGCACGGGCCGAAAGGATATTCGACGGCGGCACGTATACCGAGCCGTGCGCATTGGGCAGCACCTCGTCCTGAAAATCGATAAGCTCGTTGAGCGACGCGACGAGCGTCTGCTTGTTTTTCCACGTCTTGTAGGCATACACGTCGCCGTAGTCGGTATCCGAAAGCGCGAGCGGCTGATGGTTGTAGCCGTGAAAGCCCAGCTCGCCGCCCATCTGCAGCAGCATGCCGCCAAAATAGCGGAACTGCGTCGCATCGGCCTGACGGGCAGGATTGGCCTGGTCGACCGTGTCCTCGTAGTTCTCGATCATCACGCCCGTATAGCGAATGTCATACTGTTCCGCAAGCTTTTGCACGTCTGGCCACCAGACCTTAGCGTAAAAGTCGGCGATGGAAAGCCCGTAATCGCGCTTAATGTAGGTGCCGTCGCCTAAGGGAACCGGGCTTGGAAAATCGTCCAGGTAGAACACCGAGCTGTTGATAACCGGATAGGCGGTAGCGCTGCCCATCAGGCTGATAGCCGATACATAAAAGCCACGCACGACCTTGTCGTAGATACCGATATTGCAGACCACGGCCCGGCCGTTGCCACATGCGCTCGACCAGATCAGCGGCACGCCCGCATCTTCCGTCTTGGCCCACACATGCGCGGACGCCTGCAGCGACACCGGAAGCGCCGATTTAAAAGGATCGGAGAACTCGTAGCGCTCTCCCCCGCCAATCATAAAGTCCTCGTCGGGCACAATGCTCTCGCACATGACGCAGCCGTCGCCAAACGATTCGATCCCCAGCTTGGGAGCAATCGCCTCCAAGGCATCCGAAGTATCCAGCGTCATGGCAAACATCAGCGAGCCGCCGGCACTTGCCCAACTCGTAAGGTCGGACAGATGCGTGCCGAGCGCATCGAGCGACGGCATAAGCACGATAACGCGCTCGAAGGCAGCTAGGTCCGGAATCGCAGCCGCGCCGTCGGTGGCAAGGTCCACGTCGCGGTGGGCGATCTTCATATCGAGCAGAATTTGGTCGAACTGCTCCCTGGCGTCTGCAACGTCGTACTGGCTCGAATCAGTGATAACCAGGCACGTGGGCTTGGAGCCGGCAATCGCCGCCGAGGCCTGCACCGCGTCGTTGTCGGCAAGCATGCCGAGCTCGTGCTGCGTGGAGCTGTACTGCACGCCGGCGCGCTCAACGAGCAGCACTGCGGCCATAGCAATAAAAACCGCCCACACCACGAGCATTCCCGTCCAGCGAAAGTGACCCGCATGGTTGCGGACGCGCTGTTTTAAACTCATCGGGCCTCCTCCCCGTTGCGCCAAAACGCCAGCTTTTCACGATTCGCGGCACTCACATACACATGCTGCTTGTCGATCGCATCAATCACGTGCCGCACCGCCTGCCCGTCGCGGCGCATTACGGCAAGTCGCAAGGCGAGCATCCAAACTTCCTGCTCGTCCGGCGCCTCGATTACCAGCTGGTCGACCAGGCTTTCGGCCTTGGCCACCTCATTGGCATCGGCCAGCGCAGCGGCATAGCGAATCCGCAGCTCAAGAGTGTCCTCGCGCTCGCAACGGCGCGCGAGCAGGCGCGCATACTGCTGCCGCTGAATCTGAGCTACGCGGCCCTCGGCCAGTCCAGAGGCCAGATAGTCGCCCAGATAGTCACAGTACGCATCCAGATGCTGAGGACTCGGGTCGGTTTTAAAGGCACGCTCGAGCTGCTGCAGCTTAAGGTCGGACTCCTTGGAGATCTGCGCCACGGCCGTGGCGGCGTAGTGCGCCACCTCGACATCGTCGTTGAGCTTGGCGGCCTGTAGCTGAACCAGGTATGCGTCCGGGTCTTCGGTAAGCATGGAGAGCATTAAACGCCGGCGCTCGCCCGGGTCGTTGACAATCAATGCCTCCTCGAGCGGCACCACGCCGGCATCGCCCTCGCGGCTCTGAACCAGCAGACCACGATGGGCTTCGTCGTTTTTGCGCAGCGATTCCAGCGCGGCGCTGTTAGCCCCGCTGCCAAGCGTGGAGCCGAGCAGCGTCAGCAACACCGCCAGCAGCGGTCCCCACAGCGGCACGAGCACGACTGCGACCAGCATATGTCTTTCTATCCGCAATAGACCCTGCTTACAGGCGATCCAAAGCAGCAAGCATGCAAGCGCATGGATCAGCAGCAGCGCCGCGGAAACGATCGACGAGGTCAAACGGCCTCCTCCTCACCATCGCCAGCAGGGGCAATACGCTGCAAAAGCGCTACGACGCCCTCGCTATCCACCGGCTCGACCGCGATGTGCTGGGCACCGAGGCGCTTGTGGATGATGGGCAGATCGCTCATTCCGGCTTGGCGCATAAGTAGGTAAAGCATGTCGCCGTCGACCAAGCCCGCGGCATCGCTCTCGCGAATCGCCGACCCGATAGCGCCGACCAACTCGCCGACAGGCTCCAGACCCGGCACCACGCGCAGGAGCAAGAAACTCCCCATCTTGTTGTCTGCCAGCACCTGCTCGGCGGCAAGCTCGCGGCCAAAGGCGCTCTCGTTAAGAACGCACGTACCGGCAATGCAGTGTTTGTCCCGCGCCACGTCCTCGTAATCGAAGGCGCGGCCCAATGCACTTTCCACCAAGCCGCACAGGATGCGGAACAGGTTTTGGTAGTAGAGCGTCATCTGGCTTTCGGCCAACTGGCGCACAAAAATCAACACGGCGGGCGCACCGTCTCGATACATGACGAATCCAAACATAGGAAGTCCAGGCGTCAACGATCGATTCACCCACAGGCTCGAGCGCTCTCCGCCATCCAAGAAAGGCGCGAGCTCTACAAGCGAACACGAGCGAGCAATGTTGTCGGCAATTGCGGGACTCGCCGCCACCAAGCGCGCAAACGAGCCAGACGTAACGTGATAGATCGCAACCGAATCGTTCTTCAGGATATCGCCCAGCAGCTCACAGCACTTGCGGTAAATATCGCGCGGATTGAGCACGTCGAGCTCCTGCGTCACAGCAAAGATCTTGCCAAAGCTGTCGTGGCGTCCCACGATCTGGCGCTTGTAGGCCTGCTTGTCCTCAATGGCATCGTGGTAGAGCCGCGACAGGAACGCGTTGCGGTTTCGCAGCAGCTCACTTTCGGCGCGCTCGGCTTTCATCGCCTCGGCGTTACGCAGCTGCACGTAGCCGCACACGGCGCCCACCACAAAGTACGCAATAAACGGCAGCCAGTTGGACGGCTCGTAGAAGAGACTCTGAAAGGAATAGCCGTACTGGATAAAGAAGCTCGCCGCCAAACCCGCCGAAGCCAGCAGCGCCGCGACCAGACCAAAATCGAGCCCATAGAGTGTGCCGATCAGCACTACGTAGAGCAGGCGATAATCGAGCACATTGAGCTGCGCAGACTGGGAAAACACCAGCTCCAGGCCCTCAAAGAGCACCCAAGCGAGCGCGGTCTCCAGGCATTTGATGAGCAGCTTGCGCGCCCGCATGCGATCGATGATGGCACGCAGCGGGTTGGTCTTCTTGGCGCGGGCATTGGCCCGGCGAGCCTGAATAGTCGAGAGATCGCGCAACAGGTCATAGCGCTGGAGCCAGCCGTAGCGCACACGGACAGCATCGCCGGTGGGCAGCGCATAGCCAGCCGACTCACCATAGGCGACCGCAAGGCCAGGGAACAAGTCCTTCAGCGCGTCGCCCAGACCGCCCGCCGTGTGGTTAAAACTGTCGGGCACATCGATGATCTCAAAGGTATCGTCCCAGCTGTCGAAGACGCGGCTCACCAGCACGGCAAGTTCCTCCGCGCAAAGCAGGGGCAACGGCGCGTCCGCTGCACCCTCCAGAGCGACCGAACCGCCCGAGCACGACTCAAAGAGCGGCACCAAAAACGGGTCGACCAGCGACGGTGACGCGGTATACAAATAGGGCGTGCGCAGAATCTTGGCCTGGATGCCGTCGCGGCCAGCATAGTAGCGACACAGGTCGTTCGCCGCGTGCGCAATAATGCCCTTACCGGTTTGTCCCGCAGCATCTGCAGCGTCCTGCGAGGCGGCGGGCCCGGCCACAAACACCAGCTGCACCTGGCGGCCCAGGCAGGCACGAAATACCGATCGCAGCAGTTCAACATCACCAAAGGTCTCGGTATGCGGCGTAAGATACGTGGAAAGATAGACCACGCGATCAAACTCGTAGGCCTGGTCCAGGTGCTGCAGCAGCTCGTTCCAAGACGAGGGAGCGGGCGACCCGTCGCGCTGCGCATCCTGCGCGGCAACAACCTGCACATGGTCCCCGGGGAACGCCTTGGCGCAAAAGTCGTCATCGACATACGAAGTATTGCCAACAACCAGCACTTCCACCGCGTGCTCCCCTCCCTTTAGATCTCAATCATGCCAAACATGCGTATTGTACGCTACCTGTGCATATGTCCAAAATCTTTAAGGGTGATTTAAGAACATCTTTGGGGAACCTTTGGGGAAAGAGATAACGAAATAATCGAGCTGGCCGCACAGAAGGATGGCTTATTCACCCTGAAAAGGCACATCGCAATCGGCCGAAAGCTCTGCAGGAAGAATGGCCGGCAACGTCAATGCGCCCATAGGAGAAAGCCCGGTAATAACCATCAAGTAACTTTTTGCGTGACCATATGCCATCGAGATAGCATTTGAGAGAAGGTACTGGCGAGCCTCGTCGTCAGAACAGCTCGGCGGCATTTGCGCAAACACCGAAATGGACACCGTAACACCCGTGTGCATATTCTCTTTAGCGTTGTCATCCTTATCAACAAGGCTGCCACGCACAAGCAGTTTTAAATCCGCGCGGCTACTGTTTTCACCTTTCCGCAACAGAACATCTTGATAGGTTACGTCGACCTTTAATTCCATGTTTTGCGAAGGCGAGTCGTCGATATGGAAATCGGAATCGACAACAAACATATTCGCGACCTGAACAGGAGCAATAAAATCCTTACTCATGCTGCCAAACCTCCATGAATCATCTCGAGTTTCACATGCGAGGACGGGGCCTCTTTACTGAAGGACCATTGCTCGTGCAACGAATTATTTGGAAAAAGAAACGGCAGTTCTTTAGAATAGCTAACGGTAACCTTTGGAACGATTCTGATGCCTAAAGCCAGCTCGAACTTGGCGATCGTCTTCAGCGTCATATTAGGTTGCGTATTTAGCAGCTTTGAAAGCGACTGCAGACTCACGCCCATGCGCTTCGCTAAATCGCTTTTGCTCAAACCCTGATGCAGCATCTCACGATGAACAATAAACTCGATGTCCAGTGCATGTTCATAAGCACGCGTTTCGCTACTTTCTGTTTCGGCGTAAAAATCAGATAAATCTACTTTATTCATTGTGTTCTCCGTTTCGAAAGCCAAGCATAAAAGTCAGCGCTCAGACTCCAGAAGCCGACGCGCTATTACGGCTAATCGCTTGGCCCGCTCGATTTCTTTACTGATATTTCCTGATCCCTGATGTCCTTTAAACCAAAACAATAGAACAATTTTGTCTACGCCCTGACATATGGCATAAATCATCTCTCGATTTGCCCCGTCAAACCCTTTTAGTTCATAGAGGCCGATCTTGGAATCAATACAACGTAGCTTTGAGGTCCCGCTCGCGACCTTTATCCCATAATCATAGATTTTTGAAATCTGGTCGATCATTTTACGGGCGACTAGTTTCCTTTTAGAATCTGACAACATTTTCTGGAATTGAGAGTTGTCGGGAGACGTCGTCAGCTCCCAAAACGGTCGGCCCTTGGGATCCCTATATTCGACAACACCATATCCATCAACCAAACGCCACCTCCCATTTCTAGCTACACTTAACTTATAAGTTAAGTGTAGCAATTTTGATACACACTACAACGCTTAAGCTGAATTTCACAGTCCCGATTGGTAAACATTCCAACCAAGCTTGTTCTCAAAACGGAAGTATGCGGCAAAATCAGGACTGACCGACCACGCGAAGAAGCGTCAATGCGTCTACCTGCGGTTTCTTTTCCTGAAAAGGGTGGTGTGCTCGGGGGTTCCAGAATTTGCCGCATACTTCCGACGGGCAATTCCGAAAGTGCGGGGAAAATCAGAGATCTCCCGACCAGACTCCTGTTTTGAGCTCCGGTGACCTGCACTGATAATTGTTCTCGGGGGAAGCGGGCACTGCGGGGCGCGGCAACGGCGCGCGATTTCCGCGTCGCAGCGCTACCCTGATGCTGAATGCCGGGACGATGACCCACTGACCTGCTGACGCCTCTTCGGCCGTCCTCAAATCCGACCTGTCTCGCCCCGGCATCCGCGTCCCGGAGTCCTGCCATGACCTAATAGGAGCATGAGCGCGGACAATCGGACAAGCCAACTGGATTGTAGCGCTCCCGTCAGTGCAATGTCTGGGAGACCCG
>OIYV01000491.1_pt1 | contig 22610 bp, 19 predicted proteins | sample 1588251 | NCBI WGS metagenome assembly OIYV01 (sample SAMN03283282) | human gut metagenome | biome: human-associated habitat; material: feces | host: Homo sapiens | place: Peru | collected 2012
TATTATCAATAATAGAATATAAATATATATATGTAGGTTTACCAAATACTTTTTCTATATAAGACTTATAACCATTAAGTTGTTTTAGATAAGCAGTGTCATTAATATTTTTTAATTTATAATCAACTATCTTGATATCATCTTTATATACCAATAATAAATCAATAATACCATGATACGTAATATTATCTTCTTCATAAATAAACTCATATTCTTTATATATATCACAATTATTTATATCTATATTATTTAAGAAATTAACAATTATTTCCCTATCTTTACCATATAAATTATCTATATTATTAAAATCAGTTAATTCAAATAATTCATGAACTCTTCTTCCATATTCTAATTTTAATTCTTCTTCTTTAGATATAATATGAATATTCTTTTTAGAAAATGATTTTTCTTCTTCTTTATTAGTTATAATATTAATATTATCCACTAGTAACTTATCATCTACTCTATTAATAAGTTTAAGATAATTATTATTTTTAATCATATTATAATCTTTAGTTATATTTATTTTACTTAAATCAATATTTTTATAATATTTCTTGGTAACTCCCTCTAAAGAATACATAATACTAGCAAAACTATTATATTTCTCTCTAATATTATTATCTACTATATCACTTATAAAAGTCTCATCCTTATTACTAGAAGGTAAAATAAAAATCATTTTCTCTTTAGCTCTAGTTAAAGCAACATATAATAGTCTTATTCTCTCACTTATATTCTCTTTAATATAATTTCTATAAGCTAATTTATGATATATTGTATTATAATAAAAGTTATCTTTATATGGAATAATTATTCCATAATCATTATCATAAGTATATCTATTTACTGCCTCGCTTATATTAAATCTATTAAATAAACCACTGAAGTAGCAGATACTAAACTCTAATCCTTTAGAAGCATGAATAGTCATAATCTTAACAGTATCAGTACTATTATCACCAATATTATATTCTATTTTTAAATTATTACTAATAATATCTTCTAGATATTTTTGATAACCATAAATATCATAATTTAAATTAGTTAAATTACTAGTAATTTCTTTCAATTTATCAATTCTAATTGTATTAGAAGCATTATCTCCTAGTAAAAATAATTTATTATATAAATCATACTTATCTATAATTAAATCAATTATTTCATCTAAAGAAATAAAATCAATTCTCTTACTTATTTCATTACTAATTCTATAAATATCACTATCTTTATAATTATTATTTAAAAAATAATCAAACAATACATTATCATCTATATTAAAGATAAAACTTCTACCTAGTGATATAAATAATTTCTTAAAATTATTATCAATAATATTATCTTTTATTTTAATAATAAAACTAATAATATTCTTAATAACTAATATTACTTCACCATCAATTAAATTAATAGACTTAACTATTGAGGTAGGAATATTATTATATTCTAATATCTTCTTATATAATTCAAATGACTTACTATTATCTAATAATATTACAAAATCACTATATTTAACATTTCTTATTCCTTTAGTATCTTTATCAAATACCTTATAATTATTCTTTATTTTATTATTAATATCATCCGCTATTACAAATGGTTCAATCTCATTGTTTTTATAATTAGTATCGTTTAAATAATTATATACTTCAAAATTATTATTCTCTTTATTATCACCATTACCTTGATACATAAGATTACCATATATCATTTGATGTTCCTTTTGGTAGGAGGCTCCTCCTAAATAATCATCCATAATATGATTAAACATCAAATTAATATTATTTATTACTTCTTCCCTACTTCTAAAATTCTTATTTAAATCTATTTTCATTCCATTATTATGACTACTATACATATCATATTTATTTTTAAATATATATGGATTAGCATTTCTAAATCTATATATAGATTGTTTAATATCCCCAACCATATAAACATTATTATTAGATATATAAGAAATAAATTCTTCTTGAACATCATTAGTATCTTGATATTCATCTATTAATATTTCATTTAAATTATTCTTTATTTCTTCTCTTATTTGACTATTTTCTTTAACTAATTTGATAGCTAAATTAGCAATATCAGAATATTCATAATAATTATATATTTCTTTATAATTTTGTACTTTAATATCTAATGCTTTTATAATCTTAATAATACAAGATACATAAGGTTTAGTCTTTAAAATACTATTCTTTATTTCAATAGTATCCTTATAAATAGTTAAATCTTTAATACTATCAATAGCCTTTTTAATTTTTTCTTTATATTCTTTAGTAGTATCTGATACACCTCTTGCTTGGGGTAATTTAATATTAATATTATCCTTAATAGAAATATAATCATCACTATCTAGTAGTGGAGATAATACTTGATATAATTTATCTAAATAATCATTATCATCTATATATTCTAAATATTCATGTATTTTATTAATAATATTAATTATTTCTTTAATATAAGTATCTATATCTTTGTTAATAGTTGTTTCATTAAATCTATCTTCAATATAATTATCTAGATATGATTTTTTATTAGTCTTTAAATCTAATTTATTATTAATATTTAAAATAAACTCAAAAATATCTTTATCACTTTTTAAAGTATATTCTCTAATTAAAGAAAGAAAATCCTCATCATTACTATTATATAATTCTTCAAAGATATCATTTAAAGTCTTTCTCTTATATAAAGTAATAACTGAAGCATCTATAATATTTATATCTTTACTTACATTTAAATAATAATGATATTTTTTTACTAAAGATAATGCATAAGAATCAAAAGTAGTAATATCCGCTGTATCAAGTTTTGATAATTCCTTAGTAAAACCATTTTCTAATAATTTAGTTCCTATTCTTTCTCTCATCTCTTTAGCGGCCATTTTAGTAAAAGTAAGAATAAGTAAGTTATCTACTGATACACCTTTTTTTACTTTTTGTAGTACTCTCTCTGTTAAAACAGCGGTCTTACCTGAGCCTGCTCCTGCTGATACAATAATATTAGTGCCTTCTGTGTAAATAGCGGTTTCTTGTTCTTTTGTCCATGCCATATTATTTTCTACTCCTTTTACTACCAAATTCTTTTATTGAAGTAGTATCAACATACATCATATCTTTTTTTATATTACGATATGGTATTAATGCCTTCTTAGCTAATTCCTCTTCTTTTTTAAGTTGTTCAGCTGATAAATTACTATTAAGCAGTGGTTCAAAAATATGTGCTAATAAATTATCAACAGTCATAAACATATCTTCATCTTCTAGATAAGCAATTACTTCTCCCTCTTTTACTAGTTCATCATTAATATATAAATTAGCTAAATATATCGTATCATTCTTGTACTTCATTATTATCCTCCTCTCTATTTATATAAACAATATCATTTTCTCTTTGGTAGCAGATTTCTTTATATTCACATCTATCACAACTAATACTCTTACCATTTATAACTTTAGGATTAATAGAAAAATCACCCTCTAGTATATCTTTAATAGCGGTATCAATAATTTTATCAGTATTATCTATCATTGTATTAATTTCTTCTTCAGATAATACTTTACTATTAGAACTAAATCCTTTTGGAGTAACTTTCATAGACTTAATTATATTAGAATTACTATAATTGTTATCAAACTTTGATAGAATATTCTCTTCATTTATTGAATATCCCTCTAATTTCAAAGTTTTTGCTCTTTCTTCATCATAATCATTAGTACCATTTATCGAAGGCATATTAAATAACTTTTGTAAGTAGAAGCCTACTACTTTAATATTCTTTAATTCCATTTTACTAGATAAATATAAATATATTGGTAATTGTAAATTAAGACCATATTCCATATTCTTTAAATCTATTGCATCACTAGATCCTGTTTTATAATCTATTACAACAAGATAAGTCTTATTATCTTCTTCTTTATATAATACCTTATCTATTACTCCTTTAAAAGTAACTTTTATATTCTTATCTTTATTTACATATATCTCTTTTTCTTTCATACTTTGATCTAAAGACATATATTGATATTGTTCTCTAATAACTTTAATAATAGTAGATAATTCATCTTTAATATTACTTAAAATAAATAGTTCTCTGTTAGTTAGTGGTCTAATACTTTTTAAATAATTATTATAACTATTATCAATATCAAAATCTTTATCATCAATATGAGATAATATATAGTGGGCTACATTACCAATAATTATATTAAAATCATTATTAATAATATTAATCTTTAAAATATTACTAATATAATATTTAAACTTACACTTTTCATAATTATTAATCGCGGTATATGAAAGAAGTAACTTATTATCTAAATATTTATATAGTTTATTTTTATCTATATTATGATATTTATTATCATACTGCATATAAGTAATATTATAATTACTATATAATAAATCTAAATCATCTTCTTTAACATTATATTTAACTAAATTATCTAATTTATTAGCTAAAAGAATCTTATTAGCCATATCCGAATTATTATAACTTATTTTATAATCTTTTATAATATTTATATCTATAAGTAAATCACTCATTGTATAACTATTATTATTATCTCTTAGTTTATAAGTAATTATTAAATTATTAATATTTTTTATCTTCTTAATAACTTCTATTTTCTTATTAATATTAAGTTCATTACTAGTATCATATCCTAATATTTCTTTTTCTTTATCACTAAAGTATTCATTATCCTTATATAGTATAGGTATATTTTCTTTATTAAAACCAAGTAAAAATACATAATCATCATCTTCAAAGTAATCATTAATATTACTTATCTTAATACCACTACTACCTTCATCTAAATAAGTATTTTTTAAATCATTAACAATTAATTCTCTAACCTCTTCTTTATCATTAATAAAACTATAATTATTTAATACTTTAACTACTTTATCCTTAATATCATCATCTTTAATTATATCTAGATTATTATCGATATTATCTAAATTACTTAATACATCTTTTACTACTTTTATTGAGTAAATACTTCTCTTTTTTATTGATATTGGTAAATTATATATTTTAAATAATCTATATATTACTTCTTTATATTCATTAGTTATAATTAACTTTATTTTATTTATATCTATATTCTTTCTAAGTAATTCATATATTCTATCTATAACAAATATTACTTCATCATCAATATAATCAAATTCATATACATCATAAATATTATTATCTCTATATTTATAATCAATAACTTTATAATTTAAATCTTTTAAAATACTTAAAGTATATTTATCTAAATAATCATAGCCATATATATATATTTCTTTATTCTTAATATACTCTCTAAATCTATCATTATAAATAAGTAGTTTATTATTATCTAAATACTCTTTCATTTCTTTTAATATATTCATCTTATTATTATCTAATTTATCACTAATATAATATAAATTATTTATATATACTAATGCTGAACTTAAATTAATATCATATTCTTTCATTAAATAATATATTGTCTTATTATTATAATCAAATATATATTTCTTAATAAAATCCTCAAGCGACATAAATTTAATATTATAATTATAGTATTTAATCCTTACTATTTCAATTATCTTATTTTTAATCTTATTGGGAGTTATTAAAACATATTCTTTCATTTTACCACCTATTTATATTATCTCATATAATGAGGAAAAGTTAAAGAAAAAAAAGCAAGTTTTATTTGCTTTTCTTTAATATATGAGCCTTATAAGTATTAAGAGCAAGCTCTGCTACTGTCATTTGACCTACACCACCAGGTACAGGTGTTATGTAACTAGCAATATCTTTAACATTATCAAAATCAATATCACCACATAAACTACCATCATTCATTCTATTTATTCCGACATCAACTAAAACAGCCCCTTCTTTAACCATATCTTTAGTTATAAATTTCTCTTTTCCAATCGCTGCTACTAAAATATCAGCATTTTTGGTATAAAAAGATAAGTTTTTAGTTTTAGAATGACACATAGTAACCGTAGCATTTCTATTTGTCATAAGTGCTGATAATGGTTTACCAACTAAATCACTTCGACCAACAATAACAACATTCTTTCCTTCAATATCTATATTATAATAATCAAGTAAATCTACTATTCCCATTGGTGTACAAGCTACTAATGCTGGTTCATTATGAACAAGTTTTCCCATATTAATATCAGTAAGACCATCAACATCTTTCTCTGGTAAAATAGCATTTTGAATTTTTTTAGCATTAAGATTTTTGGGTATTGGCATTTGAACTAATATACCGTCAATTAAGTCATCATTATTTAATGAAGAAATAATATTTAATAGTTCTTCTTCAGTAATATTCTCACTTAATTTTATATGTTTAAAATTATAGCCAAGATTTTCCGCCATTTTATTTTTTTGTCTTACATAAACATTACTCGCAGGATCATCACCAACTTGAATAACTACTAATCCTAATTTTTCATCTAATTTTATTATTTTTTCTTTTAATTCTTCTAGTAACTTAATTTTTACTTCTTTTCCATCTAATAAAATCATTCTATCTACCTTTACCTTTCTTTGTCATTTCATCATAACTCTGATTAAAAATATTAGCTAATATTTTTTGATTATTTCTCTCACTTATAATACCAAGTTTTGCTCTATATCCATCAGTTATAATTTGCATTTTTTTTAAAGTAAGAGTACTATAACTATTACCTAAATATTTCTTATAATTATTAATAATATTTATTCTTAATTTTTCACATTCTTTAAGCATATTTCTAATCATTGTTGTATTACTACTATCATCATCTTCATTATTAATATCAATCATATTTAATTCTAATAATAGTTTTTCTATTTTTCTATCAATTTTTTTCTTAATTAATTTCTCTGTTAGTGTTGGAGATACAAATATAATTTTATTTACTTCAATAGCATCTTTCTTTTTATTTTTAGGTGTTATCTTATAACCATTTTTATCATATTCTAAATATATTACTTCTCCTGTTTTATTATCTTTACTTATATAATAATTATTCATGACTACCCCCTAATAAATCTGGTCTATTTTCTTTAGTTAATCTTATTTGCTCACTATGCCTATATTTATTAATATTTTCATGATGTCCACTTAATAATACTTCTGGTACTTTCATTCCGCGATATTCTACAGGTTTAGTATAATTAGGATAATCAAGTAGATTATTATCAAAACTTTCACTATCTAGTGATTCAGTACTAATAACATTATCTACTAATCTTATTATACTATCCATAACTACCATTGAAGGAAGTTCTCCTCCAGTTAAAATATAATCACCTATAGATAGTTCTAAATCCACTATTGTTTTAATTCTTTCATCAAAGCCTTCATAATGACCGCATAATATTATAATATGTTTATATTTAGATAAATCATAAGCTATACTTTGTTTATATACTTTACCTGATGGTGTCATCATTATCACTAATGTATCTTCCTTTTTTAAAGCATCTATAGCCCTAAATATAGGATCGCACATAAGAACCATACCTCCACCACCACCAAATGGATAATCATCTACTTGGTTATTTTTATATACTGTATAATCTCTAATATTATGTATATTTATTTTTACTAATTCTTTATCTATTGCTCTCTTTATAATAGATTCATTAATAAAGTTATCATACATATTTGGAAATAATGTTAGTACATCTATCTTCATTATTATTACCTCCAATCATATATTTTCCCTTTAATTAATTATAATATATTAATAATTAAATGTCTATATCTTTTTACTTATTTCACTCTAATTCTAAAGTATTAGAGTGTCACTTATAGTCAATAAATTGTCTATAAGTAAATAATAATAAGATATTATATTCGGAGTGAAATACTTTCTAACTGATAACATTCATAATATCTATTGATATTTTTTATAAAATATAATATAATGTATATGGAAAGAGAAATTACTCATAATAAAAATGGGTAACGCCTTATTATCAAAAGGTGTTCTCTCCATTAATTACTTAATAGAGCACCCCCTGAGGGTGCCCTTTTTTTATTTCCTATGGTTACAACCACTTATAAAAAATAGTGTAACTAAAGTTATCCAAGCAAATGCTAGGACAAGTTCCATTAGCCAAAACCTCCTTTATAGTAAGTTTTTCTAATATAAGATCACCCCTTCCCTAATTTTACTTAAAAAAGGAGAGAACAACCCATTTGGCGTTACCGTACATCATTATATATTAATATTATTACTTAGTCAATGTTTTTTTGACTATTTTTTAATTATCTTTATAAAACCTTATTTTATAAGCATTTATAAAGAAATTGCTACACGAACAAGTGATTGTTTATATTAAAGAGTATAATAAAACTATGAAATAATAATTATCTCATAGTTATCTATATATTAAATAAAATTAAACTACTCTTCTAACATCAATGACTGGCATAATATCTATATTAGTTACCACTATACCAACATCAGAATTAAGTGCATGAACTAATTTACCATTACCTATATATAAAGCAGCATGACAAACTATTCCATTATATCCAGATACAACAATATCACCAGGCATAATATCATTCATATCAACATGTATACCAGCATAAGCTTGTTCTGAAGCACTTCTTGGTAAATATACACCATAATTTGCAAATACAAGTTTTGTAAAACCTGAACAATCGGTACCATTAATTAATGAATTACCTCCATAAACATAAGGACCACCAACAAATTTTAAAGCATAATTAACAACTTGATTAGATATTATTTCATTATATGGAGTACTTTCTTCTTGTGCCGCTAGATTAATACTATATACTTCATTATTTGAAATAACTTCTAAGTCTTCTGTGTTAACATCTATCTTTTCTACTTCATTTTCTTCTTGTTTATTCATATTAAGTGGAACCACTGTTACTATATGATCATTAGATAAAGCAAGCATATCCATGGTAATATCTTCTTTATTCTTTATTACTGTAGTAGATAACAGTTTACTTTCCAAAACAATTTCTTGTTCGCTCCCCTTTATATTGCAATCGTAAAATGCAAAACATAGAACTCCAAGTAATAGAGTCAGTGCTGCAATTTCCATTCTATAGTTTTTCACTTCTACACCTCTTATTTTTTTAGCGGACATCAATTATCTTAACATAAATGGAAATCTTTGTCAAATACAAAATTATAAACCCTTATAAAATAAGGGTTTAAACATTATTTAGAATTATTATAAATTATCAAATTATGTTGTGCTCTAGTACAAGCTACATAATATAAATACTTATCTTTTTCTTCATATTTATTATTAATATCAGTATATAAAATAACTGAATCAAACTCTAATCCTTTAGCTACATAAGAAGGAACAATTACTAAATCTCTCTTAATATGACCTCCTCCATCTATTAAAGTAATATCCATATCATCTTTAAGCATATCGTATACATAATTAGCTTCCTTATCATTCTTAGTAATAATAGCAATACTCTTAGATATACCCTTTAAATTATTAATATCAGTTAAGAAATCATTCTTATTAACATTATTTCTAAATATAATATCATTAGCTTTATCATTTCTAATAGCGGTAATATGATTTAACCCTAATATCTTATTAGTATAATCAATTATCTTATAAGTAGAACGATATGTTTTAGTAAGTGTTATATATTTAGAACTATCAAATATATTAGTAAGTTCTTCTAAAGAATCATATTTATAATAAGGATTAATAGTTTGATTAGTATCTCCTAGTATCGTATAATTACTTGTTTTAAAAGTCTTCTTAATAATTAAATATTGAAGTTTATTATAATCTTGAGCTTCATCAATAACAATCTCTTTAATAACATGATTAGTATTAAATCCTACTAGTAAACTCTTAATATATAAGAATATACAAGCATCTTCATAATATAGATACTTATCATTTAACTTATCCTTATACTTAGCATAACTACTTTGAAAGAAATCATTAACAATATATTTTAAATCAAGTTTAGTATTAAGTAATTCTTTTAATCTCTTCTCTATAGAACTAGCATTCTTTATACTACCATCATAATTATTACTAGCAATTCTTTTAGCCATCTCTTTTACCCTCTCAAATAAAGGAAATCTATTATACTTATAATTAAGCATATTATTAAGTTCATCTATATCAATCTCAATAAAATTATCAAATTCTAATTCTTTAGTAAATTTAATATTATTAAGTAAGTTATTAATATAACTATCAATATCTTTAATTATCTCATCAGATTGTTTATATTTAATCATATTAAAATTATCAACATTACCCTTATAATACCTAGATATAAAATCAGTAAAGTTCTCAATATCTTTATACTCATTAATATTCTGACATAATAAATCATAAAAAGTCATATCAAAAGTATTATCTTCTCCTAGTTCTGGTAAAACATTAGAAATATATTCAGAAAATACCTTATTAGGAGTAAATACTACTACATTACTTGAGGTTAAATTAGGTATTCTGTATAATAGAAAAGCTATTCTATGTAAGGCTACACTTGTTTTACCAGAACCTGCGATACCTTCCACTATTAAGTTCTTATCTTCAGTATTTCTAATAACCTTATTCTGTTCTTCTTGAATAGTATTAACAATATTTTTCATCTTATCTGAAGATTCTTCTGCTAATACTTCTTGTAATAAACTATCACTAATATTTAAATCATTATCAAAAATATGTTTTAATTCGGCATCTTCTATTATATATTGTCTCTTTCTAGTTATATCCCCTCTTATTATACCAGATGGAGCCTTATAATAAGCAGGACCTGTTTCAAAATCATAGAACATACTACATATTGGACTTCTCCAATCATGTACATAGTAATCAAGCTTATCTTCAACATGAGTTATACCAATATAAATATCTTCTTCATTATCATCTTCTTTAAATCTAATAGAACCAAAATATGGCTTATTTTGTACTCTAAATAATCTTTGAAGATAATTGCCCTTACTTTGCATTATTGTTACTTGTAAATCAGATTCAGCCATCATACTACGCATTTCATTAGGATCCATCTCAGTATGAGTATCCCATATCAATTTCTTAAATTCTAGTACTTTGCTATCATCATCATATAACTCTTGACCTAACTTTGATATCTTCTTTCTAATCAAGCTAACAGTCTTATTTAGATAGTTTCTCTCTCTTTCCCATTCTTCTCTTTCAATCTTCATAATCTAACCTCCTTCTATCAACGACAAAAAACTACAATTATATATGTAGTTTTCCCTAAAGATGAATAATTAACTTAAGCAAATGTCTATCTAATTGTATTACTTTTTAATCATCTTGTCAATATTATTTATACATTTAATTAACAGATAACTGATATGGTGAACTACTCGTACCAGTTCCTGACCCAATATCTAGTTCAGATATCAGAGAAAGGACTGGCGCCACCCCGTTCGCACGATAGGCAACGCTTCTGTAGCTGACATTGCCGGGCGAATCCACATACCACGCAACGTACGCAGCGCCGGAGTACGGGGTCAATAACCATCCATAATTTGGTGCCATTATATTCTTCATCCAGTTATTCGCTGTACATGTTGCATCATTGTAAGAACCTAATTGCTTTTGGCACAAACTTAAGTCTGCGGCATAACCATAATCACTTGGATAAGCAACAGCTACTTTACCTGTCCATGTTAATGTCCTTGTTGGGGTTGCACTAACTACTGTTCCACTTACTCTTTCTTTATCATACATTGTATCTACATATATACTACTATTATTATGTCCTCTTGTATAGTATGTTGTCTCTGCGATCATATTTCTTGTTGTATCGTTTTTAAATCCTGTATTTGTAAAGTCACATGTTTTTGTAATATTGTCTGAACCACTATAACATTCTCCACTCTTAGCATTCCAATACAAGCTTCCTCCGAAGCTTTCACTATCATAGCCACTATTTAATAGTTTCATTAAGTCAGCCTGTGACCATTCATTTACTCCCCTGCCAGAGTCAACATCACTTGCACTACTATCCCAAGAATAATTTCCTATTTGACTACCTCTCATTATCTTAACTTTACCATCAAATACTCCTATTATTCTCCATGTTTCACATGTACTTGAGGATTGATTATTATAATCAGAACAATTGAAGTATATATAGTTATTTGGATTTGCTCCATAGTATCTGATATTACCTGCTACATCAGCCATTAGATTATTTGTGGTATCATATTGATATGTAACATTATTTAGAGATACTGGTGTTTTAGTAGAATTATTATATAATGATGATATTGTTGCTGTTAGTGTTGGTTTAGTATTGGTACTTGTATATACGGCTTGTCCATCTGTTACTATTTTTGAATTAAATATTTTTCCTATTTGGGTATTTGGTGTATTACTACTTAACCATACTCTAATACTTATATCAATACTTTGTCCTGCGGATAAAGTTATATTATTTTTTATTATACTATTTGATAAACTAGATAATGTTGTTGCTGGATCATTATCTACTTTTACTTTGATATATTGTGAATCTATGGTTGTACTACTATCTCCTGTTGATAATAGTTTTACTTTAAATTTATAATCTAGATTACCTATATTTTTTATGGTAAATGTATAAGCAGTAGTAGATGCTCCTTCGGCATCTGACATTGGTAAGGTATTGGTTAGTGATATACTATCTCCTTTTCCAGTAGCAGTTATAGATAATAGTCCTGTACTATAGTTATCTGAATTACTTGCTATATCTTCATGATAAAATAATGAATATGTTGAATTAAGTAATGAAAAGCCTATTAGTGATATTGCTAATACTATTACTACTATTATTATTTTCTTTTTATTTTTAATAAAGAAGTTCTTATCCATAATACACCTACCTTATCATATATATCATTGTATCATATTTTTTATTTTGTTTCAATATATACTTTCATGGTACCTATAAAACCACTATTCATATATTCATTAGTTATGTTTTCATAACTTATCCACATTCCTATATCTATTGTTAATTCACTTAATTTATCAATATAACCTTCATATATTAGATAGTTATTATTTTTATTTTCTTTTATTTCTATTTTATTATCTAATACTTTATTAGTTATAGTATTACCATTTACATAGATATTATAATTTATATACTTTGTGTCTAATCTTTTATCTATATTATATTTATTATAATTATTTGATTCTTCTAATACTATCATATAGTATGCTTTATCTTGATTAGTATTTTTTAGTTTAATATTTTTAATATTCATTATATCTTTTATATCTATATTTTCTTCATTTTTATTATTATCTACTATTTCAAAGATATTATTTTCATATTTTATATGGTCTTTTTTTTCTACTACTAATCTTGAATCTTTATATATTACTTCAGCATAATCATTATCATAATAGATTATTTTTATACCATTATCTAATGTTTTTTCTTCTATTTTATTATATTTAATATTATTTACTTCGATAAAGTTTTCATAAGTAATAATATTATTTGAATAGTGATATTTGTTATCTTTTTCTTCAACTAAGATACTTGTACCACTTAAATTACCATAGAAGATATTTTCTTTATCTGTTACATCTTTATTTCTTACTAAGATATTAGTATCTTCTCCTGATACTAAAATACTTCCATCAGATAAATATATTAATTCTATATCTAATTTTTGGTTTTCTTTTTTTTCTCCAGTTAAATCTTTGGTTATAGCTTTAGTATTTATTATTCCATTATCATATATTCCATATTTATTATCTACTGGGTATATTTTTTTATAAGTATTATCTTTATATTTTATTATTATTGTTTTATCTGAATAAAACATATAGGTATTTCCATTTAACTCTTTTTTATATACTCTTATTACTACTCCTTTTAGATAATTATCTTCATTTATATTACTGACAAATGTTTTTAGGGCATAATCACTAGTAATTGGTGTTCCGTTTATTATACTATTATCAGTTCCATTAAAATTAACTACAACACCATTTTCTTCATACATTACGATAGAAGACTCTCCCATATTTTTTAGAGATAGTGTTAGTGCTATGATAAAGACTGCTACTGATAAAAGAAGTGATATAGTAAATATTAGTTTACCATTGCTGATTAAAAATCTTATAAAAGGATTATGATAATTTTTTTCTTCTCCTACTGTAATTTTATTTTCTTCTTGATTAATTTTCTTTACATAAAATTTATTTTTTTTACTCATCATTGTCACCTCTTAACTACAGTTACATTGCTTTTTTTCTTACTTACCTTTTTACCAATATTTTTTACTAATTTAACTATATCATAAGATAATACTGCTAAACATGGTATTAATACTATAATGATAAGTCCTCCTTTAGTGGCTAATAGTGCTTGAATATAGCCAAGTTTTGGTATTTTAAATATTACCTCTCCTATTATATTGGTATCTTCTGCTAGAGTAAAGTCTGCTGTATTATTGGCATCTCCTTTAGTTTGGAATGTATATTTACCTGTTGTAGAATCAAAGTACTTTGCTTTTATTCTATGGGTTACGATGATATTAGATAATCTTACATCTGATGATAAGAATGTAATTATATCACCAACCTCTAGGTCTTTGGCTTCTCTTTTTTTTGTTATAACTACATCTTTAGGCATTATCTCTGGTACCATTGAACCAGTAAGTACAACATAGGCATTATATGCAGGTGGTGAATAATCACCTTTCATTGCTCTTATTTTTATATCTCCGATATAAAGTAACAAAGTAAGTCCTATTAGTAAAAGCCATATAAATAAGGCATAAGAAATAACACTTGTTATAAATCTAAGTGGTTTTATTTTTTCTTTAGTAACATGAACTTTGTAATGTCTTACTCCGAAATAACTATTATATTCATTTAAATCAGTATTCATATTCTCACTCCTATTTTACTCTAAAGTAATTATACATTAATTTTATAAATATTACAACAAGTTTTTGAAAAAAAATTGACAAAGGAACAAGTGTTTGATATAATTATTTTTGTAATGGGGCTGCTTTTGGCTTCGACGAAAATATTAGTATTTAATTAGCAAGACGGGTTCTTCCCGTAACAGAAGAAAAATTAAACATAACTGGAAACAGCTATAAAAACGCTGTTGCTTATGCCTAACCTATAGGCGCAACAGGTTCTACTAATTCTTTGTCTGTGAGAATTAGATAGGACTTATAAAGCAGACTATATTATGATTTATGTTTAGACTTCATAATGAATATCTTTAAACTAGTAAGTAATTATGATTGTGGATTATCTATTTACTTATGAAAACTAAAAATCCACTAATCTTGTAGAAGGTTAAATAACTTTGTTTGCGGACAGGGGTTCGAGTCCCCTCAGCTCCACCAATATGAAAATAAAGCCTTATAAAATAAGGCTTTTTTATTTTGATTTTTCCATTTTTACTCCCATTTTCCACTCATTCCACCTATTTCGGAGTAATTTTGGAGTAATTTTTGTAAAAATAATGAATAAAAATATAATTAAAAAGACAATTAGAATATATTAACTAATCATCTTACTATATATAACTAATTACTTAAACCCTAAAAGGCGGATTTTTAATAAATTTTAAACAAAAATTCTGCGGGTCAAAATCTAATTGTCTAAATGAATAATTATATAATTCTTTTATATTATTAAACATCTTTACTTTATCATCGATTTCAATGCATTGCAAATATAAATTAATAAACTCTTGATTTGGTAATAAATGTGTTGATGATGCAATATACTTCTTTGCGAAATTAATATCATTATAAATTTTTTCAATTTTCATTATTGGTAAATCAATTATTCCATTAATTTTTGCATATAAAGTTCTAATTTTTTCTAATGTAATATAATAAACGGCATAAAAACTCTCATTATCAATTAATGACTCTAAATCCTCCATTCTATTATTAATAGAAAAAATTGAAAATCTATCATTATCATCAAATGATGGAACAATTTCAGTATTGTATATAGTTCTAGTATAATCTACAAACTCTCTAACCTTACCATCAGAATCATATAATATTTCACACGATGCAAATTTGGTCAAATGTGAAGGATCATTATTGATTATTTCATTTTTTACTAATTGATATAATCTTTTTAAATCTTGTACAAAATATTCAACTCTTATACCATCAACTAATAAACTACCGCAATCTTGTGTTTCATAATTTTTTTTGATTATCATAACATCTAAATCAGATAAACTATTAGTTCTATTTCCCACATAGCTTCCATACACTAAAATACCAATATAATCAACTAAATTTAGTTTACTAACAAATTTATTTACATAGGTGATAATATCATTATTAATCATAACAAAAATCCCTCCAAAGTAACTATTATTATATCATTTTTCTTTATATTTGCATAGATAAAAAATATATTTGTTGAAATTAATTATAATTTTAATTAAAAAGTATGAGAATACTATACTTATTCATTTAAGTCCATCCCTTATATGTGTTATGTATTTTTACATGACATGTGTAGGTATTGAAATATATATTTTGATATGTTAAAATATAAACGGAGAGAATGAGAGGAAGTATTAATTAAATGTATAACGATGGAAATTATAAAAAAAAGAATAATTTATTTCTGTACATATTATTAGTATTAATGTTAATTATCCTAATTAGTTCAAGTATACTCTATATATTAAATAATAATGTTAATAGTATAGAAAATAATAATTATTCTTATTTATGCGATGAAGGGTATGAACTTATTAACAATAAATGTTATAAAATAATTGAAACAACAGATGCCAACATAGAGTACACATGTGATAATGGATATTATTTAAATGGAAATCAGTGTAATAAAATTGAATATAGTAAAAACTTTATTACTGAATGGACATGTCCTAATGGCTATGAAATGGAAAAAGGAAGAACTCCAAATATATGTTATAAGACAAATACCATTGCATCATTAGTTCAACATTATTGTAAAGATGGTGGATATTTGTCAGGAGAAAAATGTATTAAAACAGAAAAGGTACCTGCTAAGGAAATAATAGCTTGTGAAGCTGAGTGGGTTTATGACCCAACAGATGGTCTATGTCATTCTTCTTTATTTTTATTTAATAGTTGTCCTAGTGGAGCAAAAATAGTTGGTAAGGTGGGGCAAAAATATTTATGTGCTATAAAGCCAACCTTTCTTTATGAATGTCCTGATGGGAAAGTAAAAAGTTATGAAACGACTTGCGAAGTAACAGAAGAATATGAAGCACAAGCAATAATTAGATGCCCTGGTGATAATTATAAAATGAGTGAAGATAAAACCAAGTGTACCATCACAGAATATGATGTACCATCATATAAAATAAAATGTGGTGAAGATGGCTATGCCTATGAGAATAACCATTGTGTCAAAACAATCAGTGTCAATGCAAATATAAAAGAATATTGTAATAGTGAATATGTATTAAAAAATGGTAATTGTATAAAATATGATATACAAGAACCACTTATAGATTATAAATAATAAGAAAGGAAATAATAGATTATGAAAAAGAATAAACCAATAGTATCTATAGTCATTGTAATAATATGTATTATAATTGGTATTGTAATTGCAAAAATAATAATTAATAATAGTAAACCAAAATGTCCTAATGAATACAATTATGATGAAAATAGTAATTTGTGTATAAGAATACTTGAGACTGATATGATAACTACAACCGAATACTATTGTATTACTGGAAATCTAATTAATGGTATGTGTCATTGGTCAAATTATTCAATGCCTAGTATGCCAACAATGAGAACAATTGAAAGTTGTCCTGATGGCTACACAAAAAACAGAAGTGGTTTACCAGGAATGGACGTACCATATTTAGTGCCACCAGGTGTTGTTAAAAAATGCTATAGAAGGATTACTACTACACCACAATAAAATATATAGTGATACTAAAATCAAAAATGCACAATCATTGTGCAAAATGTGTCTAAAAAAGATAAAAATGCACAGTATTTTTAAAATATTGTGCATTTTTTATATTAATAAACATAATCTAATAACAATAAAATATATTATGGAAGATAGATTAAGGGAAATTGATGAAGAAAATGTTATATGGATAATATATCTTGGTATTATTGCTTTAAGTTATTATGCCAATTATAAGGAAGTTAAATATTTAATGACTAATAATCAAAAAGAAAAGGAAGAATATAGGACTTTGATGATTATTATTTTTACTATTTTGGTAATAGTTTATTTTCATTTTGCCAAAGATAGTTATGATAGTATTAATAAACTTGTTGATACTGATACAGAAAAAAAGAAAACACTAACTTATGCTTCTTTTATTGCAAGCTTGCTAGTGTTGATTAGTGGTATTTTATTTTTAACAATTATTATTTTAGATGAAGATATTGATGTCGAAATAGCTTTTAATTAAAAAAACTACCCAACTAATGTAGTATTTTTATCTCTTTCTGTATATTCTTCTTCAGTCATCACATATTTATTATATTGCTCTTTATATTTACGATTTGATATTTTTTCTTCACGAACTGGATAAACACTTGCTATATATAATTCTCTTTTATCAACAATCTGTACTACTACGCAAACTTTTTCCATTAGATTCTTATAAAACTCTAGTCCATTTTTTTCCTCATTATAATATACATAATCATAATATTTTATGACATTTTGTATATTATTTATTGTATATTCACAACTTTCGATACTTGTGTATTCTCTTTCATGCTTTGCAATATGTTTTAGTAATCCTTCATGCTGAACTATTTTTTTACCAGCATGTTTTTCTATTCCTTTTTCAATGGCTAGTTTATCTTCTAATTTGCATATTTCTTTTTTCATATTATCAAGTCCATTCCTAAAAAAAATATACCTATACTCATAAGAGCATAGGTATTGAGTAATAAGGTGGTACTCCCAATTTCCACATATCTACTTTCAGCAATTGCCTACTCTAACTCTTTTAAGAGCGCGCTGGGCGAAGATTTTCCAGCTTCAAATTACTCTACAAATATTATAAGTAGTTCGCTTTGATTTATGCTTTTCTACTGTAATATTCTAACTAAATATTAACACATTTTTTTTGGTAAATCAAGTATTAATAATTTAATATGGTTATTATTTTACTACTATTTTTTTATGTTGTCAATGATTTTATATCATTTATCAATTTTAATTAGTCTTTATTACAAAATAAATTGTTTATATTTTTTGATGGCATTAGAACATAAACATCATGATCTATTTTGATATTATAGTTACCACTCATATCATCAAATGATTCACCATCAATACATAGTGGTTTTTTTAATGAACTATTAAACCTTATTTTGATATTATCTGCTTTATAGAAGTAGAAGCCTGGTATTTTACTAGCGTCATATAATGCAAAGAAATATAATGTTTTTACTATATCTTTTAATTTAGTTATATTACATAGTAGGATTTCAAATTTATTGTCATCTAATTTAATATCTTTATAAAAATTATTTATGCCTGCTACTCTATTAGCATTGGTAATTAGGGCAAATGAGAATAGACCTCGATATTTTTCTCCATCTATTTCATAACTAACATCATATAATTTTACTTTACGAAGGAAATCTTTTATTCCTTCTTTGATATAGGCAAGATGTCCTAGTCTTTTTTTTAATTCTCTAGGAGTTTCATATGGAATATTCATAAACTTACCAAAACCTGCTGAATAGACAAATGGTCTATCGTTAATAGTACAGATATCTATTCTTTTTATTTCACCTTCTAAAGCTAATTTTAAGTTGTTTATTATATTTTTTCCATATCCCCACATTGCTCCAACATCGTTAGTGGTTCCTGATGGTAAATGACATAAAATTACTCTATCTTTTCTTTTGAAGTTACCAGTCATTACTTCATTAAAAGTTCCATCTCCTCCTATTGAAACTATTAAATCGCATTTAGGATAATTTGCTACGATAGTGGTAGCATCTCCTTTTGATTTTGTCATTTCTATTGTTACTTCATAATTATAACTATTTAATACTTTTTCGATTTTTGGTAAAGTTATTTCTTTATTATATTTACCAGAATTTGGATTATATACTACTAAACATTTTTTCATAAAAAATCGCCTCATATATATTCTATCATATTAAAAAGAAAAAAGGAATATTTATTCTACTCCTTTACTTCTTTTGTCTTTTTGGATTCTTTCTTTTTAGGGGCAATATCATAATGCTCTCTAACTAAGTTTTCTATTTCATCACAAATGTTTTTGTTTTCCTTTAAATATATTTTGGCATTTTCTTTTCCTTGACCAATCTTATTACCTTTATAGGCATACCATGCACCACTTTTTTCTACTATTCCTAGTTCAGAAGCTAGATCTAGTAATTCGCCTTCTTTAGATATTCCTTCACCATACATGATATCTACTACAGCTGTTTTAAATGGTGGAGCCACTTTGTTTTTTACTACTTTAATAGTGGTTTTATTTCCAATAACATCAGTTCCTGTTTTTAGTTGTTCCCCTCTTCTGATATCTAGTCTAACTGAAGCATAATACTTTAGTGCTTTTCCTCCTGGTGTTGTCTCTGGATTTCCAAACATTACACCTACTTTTTCTCTTAACTGATTAATAAAGATAACTATTGTATTGGTTTTATTTATTGATCCTGATAATTTTCTTAAAGCTTGACTCATTAATCTTGCTTGAAGTCCTACATGTGAATCACCCATTTCACCATCTATTTCAGCTTGTGGTACTAGAGCTGCAACTGAATCTATAACTATTATTGATACAGCTTCACTCTTAACTAGTGCATCGCATATTTCTAATGCTTGCTCTCCTGTATCTGGTTGTGATAGTAATAATTCATCAATATTTACTCCTAAATTGTGTGCATAGACTGGATCTAAAGAGTGCTCTGCATCAATAAATGCTGCTCTTCCTCCATTCTTTTGTACTTCAGCAATAGCATGAAGTGCAAATGTTGTTTTACCTGATGATTCAGGTCCATATATTTCAATTATTCTCCCTTTAGGGTAACCACCTGCTCCTAGAGCAATATCTAAACTAATTGATCCACTAGGAGATACTTCTATTTCTTTATGTTCTTGCTCTCCTAACTTCATTATTGCTCCTTTTCCAAATTGTTTTTCAATATCAGCTAGTACTTGTTCTAAGGCTGAATCTTTTTCGATATTTTTTGCCATAATTTCCTCTCTTTCAATATGCTTTCCTTAATTACATTATAATTGTACAATACTTTTTTTTAGTTGTCAATACTTTTTGATACATTTGTTCGTGTTTTTTTGTTAAAAATAAAAGATATTATCTATCTTTTAAATATGGCTTAGCCATTATATAGTATTTTGCTCCTGATATTACTGATAATATTGCTGCTAATGCAAGTAGAAAATCAGATATTCGAAGTGATATTAGTTCAAAAGGTAAGTTATAGAATAATGTCAATATTATACCTACCATTAATGTTGCTGTTTTTACTTTTGCTATTGGTATAGCAGCTACTGCAGCTCCTTTGTTTCCAATAACCATTTTAATTGAATCAACAACAATATCTCTTGCTATGATTATTACTACGATAGCGGCATTTATTTTACCATTACATCCTAAAATAATTAGTACAGAGTTTGTTAGTAATTTATCGCTTATGGCATCAATCATTTTCCCAAAGTCAGTTACCATATTATATTTTCTAGCTACATAACCATCTAAGAAATCAGTAAAAGATGCTATTATAAATAAAACTCCTATAACTAGATATTTTAAATCAACTAATATTCTTCCTCCTATTAGGAAGGTTGGAAAATCTATTCCCATTTGATCAAAGGGAAATAACATAAGTATAATTATAATAACAGACATTATTACTCTTATCATTGTAATTTTATTTGCTTTATTCATTACACTATCTCCTTATACTATAAGTAATGTTGCTATCACTAAAATCATTTCCTTTATAATTACTAGCTATAATATAGCCTACCACTATTAGGACTATAAGTATAAATAAACCAATAATTAGTTTTGGTACTTTGATTTTTTTTGTTTCCTTAGTATATGGAGAAACAGCCTCATTACTTTCTTTTTTTTCTTTTTTGGCTTGTTCTATTAAGTCAATAGGAATTTTAGATGTGATATCAAATAAATATTCATTAAATTCATCTAGTAATTTTTCACTATCTAGTCCTAAATATTTAGCATAGTCTCTAATAAAATATTTTAGATAAAAGACATCTTTAAAGTCTTCTGTCTTTCCTTCTTCTATGCTTGTTATTTGACTAGGTCTCATCTTTAAATCTTCTGCTACTTCTTCAATAGAAAGACCATTTTCTTCTCTTTTGTCTTTTAATTTCAGACCAATATTTTTCATAATACTCCTTAATAATAATAAATCTTATAAGCCATGTTCTGTACCTATTTCTAGGCGGTAAATATTTATCTATGACATAAGTCATTCCTTCTAGATTCTGTTTCTCTAGATTAGGACTCCCCTACCATAATTTGGGTTTCTCGCTTGCGGGGTTTACCTCGTTTCATTCTACTTATTTCTAAATAGACTCGTCTCTGTGGCAC